>OGIT01000100.1_pt1 | contig 62834 bp, 77 predicted proteins | sample 1571881 | NCBI WGS metagenome assembly OGIT01 (sample SAMEA2582101, study PRJEB24529) | metagenome | biome: Human gut stool | place: China | collected 2011 | reverse complement strand
AAGTGGTAAGGCAGAGGTCTGCAAAACCTTTATTCCCCAGTTCAAATCTGGGTGGCGCCTCCAAATAAAAATCTGAAGTTTTTACTTCAGATTTTTTTGTTATATAAGATTATTTAATATTAGTAAGAAAAAATACGATATATTGTATAATAAAACAAAAAAGATATGTTGCTAAAACATATCTTTTTTATATAGTATAAATGCTACTAAGGTGGCTATTCCAGCTATTATTGTCATAACAATAGCAAATGAGTGTGGTCCATTAGAGAATGGTAAATAATCAATGTTCATACCATAAATACCACTGACGATAGTAGGAATCGCAAGTAATATAGTAACGGAAGCCAACACTTTCATTACTATATTAAGATTATTTGATATTACTGATGCGAAAAAATCCATTGTACTTGCAAGTATATTACTATAAATTTCAGTCATTTCGATTGCTTGTTTGTTTTCTATGATTACATCTTCTAAAACATCTTTATCTTCTTCATATTTTTGCATTAATTCAAGTTTAAGCATTTTTTCCAGTGTTATTTCATTAGCCTTTAAAGAAGTAGAAAAATAAACAAGAGATTTCTCAAGTGAATGCAATTGGATAAGTTCTCTATTTTTCATTGATTTATGTAATCTTTTTTCAATCATAAGGCTTTTTTTATCTATTTGTCTTAAATAAATAAGGTAGTATGTTGATATCCTGTTCAAAATTTGCAATATGAATCTTGATTTTTTAAATGTATAAAAAGATTTCACTTTTTGATTAGCAAAGTCTGTTAAAATTTTGCTGTTTTTAAGACATACAGTTATTATTTGTTTTTCTGTATGTATTATTGATAATGGATAAGTATCATAAGTTAAAGAGTTATCTTCCATTTCAGTAAAGGGAATATCCACAATTACTAACAAAGCATCATCTTCAATTTCTATACGTGAAGTTTCCTCATCATCTAGAGCGGATTTTAGTAGATCTAAATTTACTCCTGTTTTCTTTGAAATTAGAATTAATTCTTCATCTGATGGAGCTACTATATTTATCCAAGATCCATTTTCTATAGTATCAAGTGTTTTTAGTTTGCAGTTAGATTCACTCTCACTTTTATAAATTTGAATCAATAGATACACCTCCTAATAGTTCTTTTATTATTATACTATTATATAAGGTTAAATGCCTAGAAGAAATGTATTTAATAAAGTCCCATTCTGTAAGAAACTGAATGGGACTTGAATTTATTTTTTTATATTGTTATAAAATTCTGCCTTAACTTCTTGTAAAAGAGTTTCGTTTTCTATTAAATCTATTGCTGTACTTGCAAGAGATATGGCAGCAGTTAAACATTGCTTTAGAGCAAATTCTGAAATTGTATTCTGTGCAAATTCTAAACTTCCATACTTTATGTTTTGATTTTCTTCGTTTAAAACAGATATATAAGGATGTATTGAAGGTACGGTATGGCTTACATCTCCAATACTTAAACCTGCATAAATATCTTTAGGTGGATTAATATGAATTATTCCATTCTCTTTAAGATTATGACTAAATAATCTATTTAAAGTTCTATTGGTTATAAGTTCTTTATTAGGACATTCATATAAGAAAAACTCATGATCAATATTTGTTAATTCACTTACATGATTAGCAATAGTTCTGATTTTCTCATCACCTAATTCAGCAAGCTTAGTATTTAAAGCACGAATATAGAATTTGATTTCTGATTCTACTGGTAAAAGTAATGGAGTAAAACCACCATTTGATATTATAGAATTAATTTCTAAGTTATCAGGAAATCCTTTTTTTATAGAATCAATTATATTTAGTGTAAGTAAAGCTGCATCTAAAGATGTGAAAGATTTTTTATTTAAAAAACGTAGGCCTTTATCTCCAATAAATTTTAGACCAAGAGGAATTATTGCAGAAGAAGAACCGCTTTCACATGTCTCAGTATCTGGATGTGCAACCATAACTACATCTATATCTTCGAAAACACCTTGTCTTACCATTGTTCCTTTTGTCCCTCCAAGATATTCTCCAGGGCATCCTATTAATATTGAAGAACCACCAATTTTGTCAATTATACTACCTAAAGCTATGGCAGCAGCCACTGAAATTGTAGTTACAAGGTTATGACCTGTTAAGTGACCATCGTGTTCTATAGCATCGTACTCACAAAGAAAACAAATTTTTGGGTATCCACTGCCCTTTTGTGCAAAAAAGGCATTATCTATGTCTACAAATTTTTCAGTAACATTAAAATTATATTTTTTTAGTAGATCACCAATATATTTTGAAGAATTATATTCGTTATAACTTATTTCAGGATTTTCATATAAGTAAGTTGCTAAATTTTTTATATCATCCTCACATGTAGATAAAAAAGAGATAATTTCTTGTTTCATGAATTTAATTTGTTACGAAGACTCATATTTATTTATAATGTAGGAAAAGCCTTTCGTAACGTCTCCTTTCTTAAAATATTTAACTATTAATTTTAGTGTTACCAATAAAATAAAAATAATTTATATAATATATTGTATTAAATTTTATATTTGAGGAAATAATCTAGATAGATTTAATTTTATATGTGTAAAAGGGGGATTAGTTGTGGAAAACTCAATAAAAAAATGTTTTATATGTGGACAGATTAATTGTGATGGTATAATAATAAATGGAGAAATGATTTGCAGAAATTGTGAAGAAAAAATTGTAAATACAAAAGTAGATGATTCGGATTATGATGAACTTAAAGATTCAATAAAAATAATTTTATTTGATGAATGCAAAAAATAATATATATATGAAGGATAAATAGTTTATTCTGCTAAAATATAAATATTACTTTTTATCTACTTTAATATATTTCTCTAGTTTATCTTTTAATAAAGTGAGGTATATATGAAAAAAGGTTTATTTATAGTTTTTGAAGGTGGAGAAGGAACTGGAAAAACAACAGCAATTGAATCAATATATGATTGGATTCAAGAAAAAGATTTAAAGTGCATAAAAACAAGAGAACCTGGTGGTATAAAAATATCGGAAGAAATAAGACAAGTTATTTTAGATAAAGACAACACTAAGATGGATGGAAGAACAGAAGCGCTTCTTTATGCAGCTGCAAGAAGGCAGCATTTAGTCGAAAAGGTAATTCCAGCATTAAATGAGGGATATGTAGTTCTTTGTGATAGATTTATTGATTCATCTCTTGCATATCAAGGATTTGCAAGAGGGTTAGGAATAGATGAGGTTATGAGCATAAATAAATTTGCTATAGGTGAATATATGCCTGATTTATCTATATTATTTGATTTAGAACCTAAAATTGGTTTAGAGAGAATAAGTACCAGTGGAGAAAGAGAAATTAATAGATTAGATTTAGAAAAGATAGATTTTCATGAAAAAGTAAGAGAAGGATACAATAAAGTTTATAAAGAAAACAGACATAGAATAGTAAAAATAAATGCAGAACAATCTAAAGAGAATGTTTTAAAGGAAATAAAAAAGATACTAGAAAATAAATTTTTTCAGCTATAATATATAAAGAAATAATAATTTAAAAGTAAATTTACTAATAATCAAAGCAATATAAAATACATCCTATTTGTGGTAAAATAAAGAATATCTAATATTTTATTAAATAAGAGATAAATTTATTATTTAAAGGGTGGGATTTGTGATGAAATTAGTAATTGCTATTGTAGAAGATGAAGATTCAATGGATCTGATAGATGCTTTAACAGATGGAAAATACAGAGTAACAAAGCTTGCTACTACAGGGGGATTTCTTAAATCAGGAAATACGACACTTATGGTAGGGGTTGAAGAAGAAAAGGTTAAAGGGGTTATAGATATAATTAAAGATATATGCAAAAAAAGAAAAGAAATACTAGCTACGCCAACAACGTTGAGTGGAGGAGAAAGTGCATACATGCAACAGTATCCTGTACAAATAAATGTAGGAGGAGCTACTGTTTTTGTAATTGATGTAGATCAATTTATAAAAATATAATATTAGGAGAGTAAGATTTTGAGGAAGATACTAGGACATGAAGGTATTATAAATGGAATTAATAAAAGGAAATTAAATAATTCATTTTCTCATGCAAACTTAATTGTTGGTGCTGATGGAATTGGAAAGAGCGTTATTGCAAAGTATCTTTCGAATAATATTATAGAGCCTAGAGATAATGCTGAAAGTGTTGATATAGTAAGATATTATCCTTCTTCATCATCTTTTGGGGTAGATGATGTAAGGCATATTATAGATGAAGTTAGTAAAAAACCTTATGAAGGTGATAAGAAGGTTTTAATTTTATATAAATGTGATAAAATGACTACTCAGGCTCAAAATGCATTACTTAAAACAATTGAAGAGCCTCCAGTAGGCGTATATTTAATATTGTTAAGTGATTCGTTAGAAACTATTTTAGATACAATTCAATCAAGATGTCAGGTATATAAGTTAACACCCCTTTCAAAAGAAGAGATATTAGAATATATAGAAACTAATTTCCCAGATATAGAGTCTAATGATAGGCATGCAGCATTAGCATTTAGTACGGGTATACCTGGAAAGATAGATAAGTTTATTAATGATCAAAAATTGAAGGAATTAAGAAATACTTGTGTAGAACTATTTTCAGATATTCTCAAAAGAGAACATGGATTAGTATTAAAATACCAAGAATTATTAAAAAATTTCAAAGATGAAAAGTATGATCTTCTAGATATATTAATTTTATTTATTAGAGATATTATGGTATTTAAGGAACTTAATAATAAAGAATTGGTTGTTAACTTTGATAAAATAGATAATATTATAGATATATCAATGGGAATAACTTATAAAAAACTTAATAGTATGTTAGAATACATAAAAGAAGCTAGAATAAATTTTAATAGTAATACAAACTATTCAATGACCGTTAGTGTAATGCTGATGGGATTTGCGGAGGTATAATAAATGATAAAAGTAATAGGAGTGAGATTTAAAAAAGCAGGTAAAATTTATTACTTTAGTCCGACTGATCTTGATATAAAAAGAGGACAGTATGTAATAGTAGAAACTGCAAGAGGAATTGAATTTGGAGAATGTGTAATTGGAATAAAGGAAATTAGTGAAGAAGAGATTGTTTCTCCATTAAAATGTGTTATAAGAATTGCAGATGAAAAGGATATTCTTAAACATAAAGAAAATAAAGCAAAAGAAATTGAAGCTTTAGAAATTTGTTTAAAAAAGATACAAGAGCATAAGTTAGATATGAAACTTATAGATGTTGAATACACTTTTGATAATAATAAAGTAATATTTTATTTTACAGCAGATGGAAGAGTTGATTTTAGAGAATTAGTTAAAGATTTAGCTACTATCTTTAAAACAAGGATTGAATTAAGACAAATAGGAGTAAGAGATGAAGCCAAAATGGTGGGAGGTCTTGGACCATGCGGAAGACCAATGTGTTGTTCAACTTTTTTAGGTGATTTTGCATCTGTTTCAATAAAAATGGCTAAAGAACAAAACTTATCGCTTAATCCTACAAAAATTTCTGGAATATGTGGACGTTTAATGTGTTGCTTAAATTATGAACAAAACACTTATGAAGAAATTAGAAAGAGACTACCCAAAGTTGGATCTATTGTCAAAACTGAATATGGAAATGGTTCAGTTATAGGTAATTCAATAGTGAAAGAAATGGTAAAAGTTAAATTGAAAAAAGGCGACGAAGAAGTAGTAGAAGAATTCAAAATTATAGATGTTGAGTTAGTTACAGGAGAATATGAAGATACTATTGATGAAAATAATATAAAGCTAATAGTTGAATCAGAAGAAGATAAGAAGCTTATAAAGAATCTTATAAATGAAAAGTAGGGGGATTTCTATGAAGTCAGTAATAAAAATATTAAATATGAATTCACAGAAAGACTCAAAAAAGATTCAAAATATTTTAATACATAGCACTGGTGTTATAGCAAGTCAGACATCTTTAATAAAAAAGGAAGTAACAGTAGTATATGATGACCTATCAATTAAAATAGAGAAAATAATAGAATTAATAGAAGACTTGGGATATTTAGTAATATAAATAATAATTATAAATATTGATTAAATTTTGGAAATCATAATATAAAATACTTTAAAAACATTATGATACATGATAAAATGTAAGAGGTTAATTACTACAATTTATTAGGAGGTGTTCTGAAATGGCATTTGTTATTAATGATTCATGTGTTAGTTGTGGAGCATGCGCTGGAGAATGTCCAGTTAGCGCTATTACTCAAGGAGATACTCAATTCGTTATAGATGCAGATACTTGTATCGATTGCGGAAACTGTGCTAATGTTTGTCCAGTTGGAGCTCCAGTACAAGAATAATAGTAAAAAAAGACTACGTTTGTAGTCTTTTTTTCTTATACAATTATATTAGAAAAATAGCTTATAATAAAATGTTTAGTATGGAGGTTGTAATAGAATAGTCTCCATACTTTTTGTTTTTAAATCTAATTTTAATAAATCTATAGAGTTAGTATTCACTTTTGAAACTTTTTTCATAGATATTATAAAATCTTTACAATCATTTAAAGCAAAGTCTGTAACAGGTGTTTTATAGTGCATAGGAATAATGTATCTAGGCGTTAGCAATTTACACAAATTTGCTGCCTTTTTACCATCTAAAGTGAAATTTCCGCCAATTGGAATAAGAAGAAAATCCAATGAATTAAGTTCATCTAATATAGGCTGTGCAGGAATATGACCCAAATCTCCTAAATGTGCTAATGTTAAATTGTTAAATTTATATATATAAATTGTATTCATTCCTCTTTTAAGTCCATTATAATCATCATGAAAGGAATTGAATCCTTTTAATTGTAGAAAATCTAAATTAAAATTACCATACGTATCAATGACTTTTGTATCATTATTTATTGGATTTATAGAAGAGTGATCAAAGTGAGAGTGGCTTATCGTTATTAAATCGCACTTAGGGAAATCTATCTTATAACCTAATGATTTATTAAACGGATCAATTAGAATTCTTTTTCCTTCATTTGTTTTTATCATAAAACATGAATGACCGTACCAAATTAACTGCATAAATATCCTCCAAGTTTAAATACTATAAATATGTTAATAATAATTTGTGAAATAAAATATATTTATATGTATAAATTTATGCCTGTTTATACATATAAATATAGTATGGGTTTTAATATTAAATATCAAAGCTATTATTATTTTTGACTAAGAAAGAGAGTTTTAATCAAAATCCATTTTTTAAATACTCTTTAAAAGAAAAAAGAATAATAGTATAATTATATAAAGTCAAAGTAAGTCAAAAACAAATATTTTATTAAAAGTTTAAGTAGGTGATGTTATGGCAAGACTTTCAGATATAATAGAAGAATTCATAAAAGAAATGTTTAATAACAATAGTAATAACAATGTTATTTTTATACAAAGAAATGAATTGGCAGATCAATTTAGATGTGCACCATCACAAATAAATTATGTATTAACTACAAGGTTTACTTATGAAAAAGGATATTTAATTGAAAGTAAACGAGGTGGTGGTGGTCATATTGCAATTAAACAACTTGAAAAAGATTGTTTTAATAATAGAGAAGAAGTAATAAATGAAAGTATTGGTGATACAATAACATATCATAATGCTAGTGCACTATTAGATCATTTGCATGAATCAGAAATTATAAATAAACGAGAGTGCGAAATAATGAAGATGGCAGTAAATGATAGGAGCCTTGCGTCATCAGAAAATAGAAATAAAGTAAGAGCCGATATATTAAAAGGCATGATTATGATAATTTTATCTTAAGGGCGGGGATATGTATGTTATGCGAAAAATGTAAAAAAAATGAAGCTAGAATAAATTTAGTTAAAATAGTTAATGGTGAAAAACAACAGATATGGTTATGCGAAGAATGTGCTAAAAATATATCTAATATACCATTTTTAAGTTCAATTCCAGAAGGAGCAGGGTTTCCATTTCAAGAAGTTTTAAATGGGTTGTTAACAGGTGTTGAAAATGCACAAAACAACGTAAAAGAAGAAAAACCAGTATGCCCTACTTGTGGATTGACTTATGATGACTTTAAAAAAACAAAAAAAGTTGGATGTTCTAACTGTTATTTTGTATTTAAAAAGTCAATTAAGGCAATAATTAAAAATACTAGTGGTGAAAAAACTCATAAAGGAAGAATTCCGAAGAGAATACAAAATGAATTTTATCAAAGAGATAGATTGAAGCATCTTAAGCAACAACTTCAAATATTAGTTTCAGATGAAGAGTATGAGAAAGCTGCAATTATTAGAGATGAAATAAGAGAAATGGAATTATATATAATAGAGAGTAATATTAATTCTGAAAAACAGGATTGTAAGGAGGAAAATTGTAATGGACAACTGGATTCTTAATTGTAATCAAAATGACATAGTTATAAGCACAAAGATTCAACTTTCAAGAAACATTGAAAAAATACCTTTTCCTGAGAAACTTACTGTTGCTGATGGAAGAAAAAATGTTGAAACAATATATAATTCTATAAAGGATTCATTTGAAAGTGATGATTTAGAGTTATATGAAATCTGGGAAAGAGATAAAAGACTTTTTAATGAATATTTAGATAAGAATTTAATAAGTGATACTTTATTAAAAAATTCGGATAAGGCATCTTTCATTTTAAATAGGGATGAAACTATGAGTATCATGATAAATGAAGAGGATCATATAAAAATACAATGTATTACTTCTGGATTGAATTTGGAAGAGGTTTTACAGAATGTAGTTAAAATTGATGAAGAAATAGAGAAGAATGTAAAGTATGCTTTTGATGAGGAATTTGGATATTTAACTTCACGTATAGAAAATGTTGGAGCTGCAATGAAAGTTCAAGTATTAATTCATTTGCCAGCAATAACTATGAGTGAAGAAATTGAAAATCTTTCAAAGAGGTTAAACAATAAAGGTCTAGAAATAAAAGGATTATATTTGGAAGGTTCTGATTCATTAGGTAATATATATATAATATCTAATAAAGCTTCTTTGGGTGTTACTGAAGAAAATATTATATGCACAATGAAAGAAGAAGTTTTAAAATTAATTGCGGATGAATACAAGTTTAGAGAGATACTAACAGGAAAATGTAAATACGAACTAGAAGATAAAATATATAGGGCACTTGCTATTTTACAGCATGCAGTACTTCTAGATTTTAAAGAAGCATTAGATTTAATATCTAAAGTAAGATTAGGAGTAGAATTATCACTAATACCGATTAATAAAGAAAAGATTAATAAATTAATTGTAAATATTAAAGATTCATCCATTGAAAATATATCTGGAAGAAGATTGACTGAAAAAGAAATAAAGTATGAGAGAGCTAATATAGTTAGAAAATTATTAATATAAGTAGGATTGTGAGGGTTAGAAGAAATGGAATATAGCAAATTAACAGAAAGAGCTCAAGTAGTTATTTTAGAAGCAGAAGGAGAATCAGAAAAGTTTAAACATGGTTATGTGGGAACTGAGCATATACTACTTGGCATATTAAAGGAAAATGGTTACTCGGCAACACTTCTTAAAAAGCATGGAATATATCTAGAGAATATAAGAGAAATGTTGCAAAGATACTTGGGCTATGGTGATATTACTAAAACTGGTGATGATATTCTATTAACTCCTAGAACTAAAAGACTATTAGATGAAAGTTTTTCTGAAGCTAAAAAATTAGATCATAGATTTGTTGGACCAGAACACATATTGCTTGCATTAGTGGCTCAAGAAGAGGGAATGGCTTATACTATATTGAAGAGTTTAAAATTAAACTTTGATAATATTAAAGAAGAATTAACTCAGTTTTTATCTGGTGGAAACTATGAAGATAAAGCCGTTGATAATGAAAGCGAACATAACACTAAAAAAGAAAAGACTCCTATGTTAGACAAATATGGAAGAGATTTAACTCAACTAGCACAGGAAGGTACTTTAGATCCTGTTATAGGAAGAGATATAGAAAATCAAAGAGTATTAGAAATATTATGTAGAAGAATAAAAAATAATCCGTGTCTTATAGGTGAGCCAGGTGTAGGTAAAACTGCAGTTATAGAAGGACTTGCTCAGAGAATAATAGATGGTAATGTTCCAGAAATTCTTAAAAATAAAAGAGTTATATCTTTAGATTTAACATCTATGATAGCAGGTGCTAAATATAGAGGAGAGTTTGAAGAGCGTTTAAAGAAAACAATGGATGAAATACGTAAGGATAAAAGCGTTATTATATTTATAGATGAAATACACACAATTATAGGGGCCGGTGGAGCTGAGGGTGCAATTGATGCCTCTAATATATTGAAACCGGCTTTAGCTAGGGGAGAAATTCAATGTATAGGTGCTACAACTATTGATGAATATAGGAAGTATATTGAAAAGGATTCTGCGCTTGAAAGAAGATTTCAACCTGTAACTGTAGAAGAACCATCAAAGGAAGATACTTTAGAGATATTAAAAGGACTAAGAGATAAATACGAAGCTCATCACAGAGTTAAAATAACAGATGAAGCTTTGGTAGCGGCTGTAAACTTATCTGATAGGTATATAACAGACAGATTTATGCCAGATAAAGCTATTGATTTAATAGATGAAGGTGCAGCTAAGGTAAGAATTGAAAGCTTGACTGAACCGCCAGAATTAAAAGAGATAGAAGAAAGAATAGCATTAATAGATAAGGAAAAAGAAGATGCTATAATGATACAAGATTTTGAAAAAGCTGCTAATTTGAGGGATAATGAAAAAGAACTTAAAACTGAATTAGAAAATAAGAAAAAAGAATGGAATGCTCAAAGTTCAAGCAAGCTTTTAATTGTAGATAAAGAGAAGATTGCTAATGTCGTATCTGTATGGACTAATATACCAATAGAGAAACTTACTGAATCTGAAAGTGAAAAATTACTACATTTAGAGGATATTCTTCATAAAAGAGTAATAGGGCAAAATGAAGCTGTAAAATCAATAGCAAGAGCTGTTAGAAGAGCTAGAGTTGGAATTAAGGATCCTAATAGGCCTATTGGAAGCTTTATTTTCCTAGGACCAACAGGAGTTGGAAAAACAGAGCTTTCAAAGGCTCTTGCAGAAGCTATGTTTGGAGATGAAAATAGCATCATAAGAGTTGATATGTCAGAATATATGGAAAGTCATTCAGTTGCTAAACTAATTGGTGCACCTCCAGGTTATATAGGTCATGAAGATGGTGGACAATTAACAGAGGCAGTAAGAAGAAAACCTTATTCAATTGTATTGTTAGATGAAATTGAAAAGGCACATCAAGATATTTTTAATATACTTCTTCAGATAATGGAAGATGGAAGACTTACTGATGGTAAAGGAAAGGTTGTAAACTTTAAGAATACAATAATTATAATGACATCTAATGTTGGAGCACATCAAATTAAGAAACAGAAAACTATAGGATTTAATTCCGCTCAAAATGAGGAGTCAGATTATGAAAAAATGAAAGAAAATATTTTAGGTGAACTTAAGAAACAATTTAAACCTGAATTTCTTAATAGAATAGATGATACTATAGTATTTCATAAACTTAACGATCAAGATTTAGATAAAATTATGGACTTAATGTTAAAGTCTATTAAAGATAGATTAGAACATAGAGAAATATATTTAAATTTTGAAGATAATAGTAAGGAATTTCTTTTAAATAAGGGTATTGATCTTGAGAATGGAGCAAGACCTTTAAGAAGAATTCTAATTAAGGAAGTAGAAGATAGGCTTAGTGAAGAAATTCTTCAAGGAAATATTCAAATTGGAGATAAAGTTAAAGTAAGTAATTTAGACGATAAACTTATTTTTAGCAAATTAATATAATTATTTAGACTGTTTTAATAGAAATGTATAAAACTATTAAAACAGTCTATTTATTATAATTAATACATTGGAAAAAGATTATATTAGTAGAAAGTTTTATATAAAATATTACTTTAAATTTTATTGTGTTAATTAACTTTTTTATTGATAAAATCCTTTATTTAAACTAGTATAGTTGATTAAAGTTAAGGGAATATTATTATTAGATAAAAATAATTATACACAAATTAACTTGTTAGTGATAAAATCAATACAAAGATATAAATGATTGGTTCAAGATTAAAACTGTTCCTGATAATTTGTAAAATCTTAAGTAATGGTATTATATGAAAAGTAGTAATATATCATTTACAGTTTGTATTACTGAGCCAAATGGTTAGGAGAAGTTATGGTTAAAGAAATTAAAGAGTTAGATTTAATAATAATAGGTGGAGGTCCAGCAGGATTAACAGCAGCTATATATGCAGGTAGAGCAAAATTAAATACATTACTTTTGGAAAATAAAATCTTAGGTGGACAGGTTAGAAATAGTTTCACTATTGAAAATTATCCTGGGTTTAAGAGTATTCAAGGTGGAAAACTTGCTGATTTATTTCAAGAACAAGCTGCTGAATTTGGAGCAGTTATAGATGAATTTGATTTAATTGAAAAAATAGATCTTTCAGAAGAAGAAAAAGTTATTGAGACAGAAACTTTTATATATAAGCCAAAAGCAGTGATAATTGCGACTGGTGCTGTACCAAGGAAATTACCGATAAAAGGTGAAAAGAATTTTGCTGGAAAGGGTATTCATTATTGTGCAGTATGTGATGGTGCTATGTATGAAGGAAAAAATATTGCAGTTGTAGGAGGTGGAAATGCAGCACTTGAAGAAGCTTTATTTTTGACAAAGTTTGCTGAAAAAGTATATTTAATTCGTAGATATAACTACTTTAAAGGGGAACAGTCAGTTATAGATGAAGTGTTTAATCATCCTAAGATAGAAGTATTATTAAATGAAGATGTAATAGAAGCTAAAGGACAAGATTTTTTAAATAGTGTTGTATTAAAGAATACTTTAGATGGAATAGTTTCTGAATTAAAAGTAGACGCAGTCTTTGGATATATTGGAACTGAACCTAAAACGGAAGAGGTTAAAAAATATTTAAATATAAATGAGCAGGGTTACATAATAACAAATGAAGATATGGAAACCAATATAAAAGGCGTATATGCAGCTGGAGATGTAAGAGAGAAAAAATATAGACAGATTACAACAGCTGTATCTGATGGAACTATAGCTCTATTAAATGCAGAAAAGTATATATTAGAAAGGAAGAAGTAAAAATGATAAAAGTATATTCAACATCTTGGTGTCCTGAATGTGTGCAGGTTAAAAAATATTTTGATTTTAAAGGAATAGAATATTTAGAAATAAATGTTGCAGATAAACAGGAAGATAGAGAGGAAGTATTAAGAGTATCTGGACAGAGAACAGTACCCGTTATTGAATGCGATGGAAACATAATTGTAGGATTTAATAGGGCATTAATAGATAAAGCAATTAACAAATAAGGATAATAAATAAATTCATATAAAAAAAGGAGCTATTCAATAGGCTCCTTTTTTATATGAATTTATTTATCTAAAGCTTTTAAAATAGCAGGCTTATCAAATCCTATTATTATATTATCATTAATATCTAAAACTGGAACTCCCATTTGACGAGATTTTTTAATCATCTCTTCTCTTGCTTCCATATCGTCTTGGACATTTAATTCAGTATACTCGAGGCTTTGAGATTTTAAATAAGCTTTAACCTTGTCACACCAAGGACACGAATCTGTAGTATATACTTTTATCATAAGAAAACTATTGCGTGCATATAAAAATAATGATTTTATGTGGCAATAGTTTTTTCACCTCCTTAATCAATAATTATTATTTTATGATTATTATTATAGTATAGGTTTAATATGCAAGCAAGAGAATAAACATGATATTATTTAAGATTTATTTCATAACTTAGTTAAAGCTAGACTATTTTTAATACAATAGACTATAATTCATTATTTTATAATATTAGAATCATCAAGGTTAGAATTGAAGACTAAATTATTAAACTGGCCCTCAGAACACTTTGTAGATGATAAATCTGTCAGATTTTTTTCATAAGAATTATGAAGAATATTTGATGTTGGTTCGGGAATATTATCAAGATAATTCTTACTTATCATAAATATCAACTCCTCAAAATTATTTACTATAGTTTTTGTAATAAATGCCTTAATTATGCTAAAAATAATAAATATAATTACGAATTTATTAAATACTTTTAATGTAAGTAAATTGAATTATTAAAAGAGTGTATTATGGTATAATAATTAATAAGGTTAAGATTTTGATATAAATTTTCTAAGGAGACATTTAATGAAGAAAAAAACAGTGTATAGATGCTCAAATTGTGGATTCGAAAGCATAAAATGGCTTGGGAAATGTCCTACATGCAATTGTTGGAATACTTTAGATGAAGTTGTTGTTGCTGATAAAAATACTAAAGCAGCAAAAGTAAGGGAAGCAACTAAAAAGCCATTAAAAAAATTAAATGAAGTAGTATCAAATAAGAGTGATAGGATAATTACTGGTATAAATGAATTTGACAGAGTTATGGGAGGAGGAATTGTAAAAGATTCAATATCGATAATTACAGCAAGGCCTGGTGCTGGGAAATCAACTTTATTACTTCAGATTTCAAATGAAGTATCTAAGCGTGGACTTAAGGTTATATATGCTTCAGGAGAAGAAAGTGATAGTCAGATAAAAAATAGAGCAGATAGAATACTTGATAAGATAAATGAAAATATATGGGTGCTTCAAGAAACTAGTCTTGACAATGTATTAGATGCAATTGAAGAAATTGATCCCGATTTAGTTATAATTGATAGTATTCAGACATTTACAATGGAGAATGCAATGCCAGCTAGAGCTGGATCACCAACGCAGACTATGGAATGTGCAAATGCTTTACTAAATGTTGCTAAGAATGAAAAAAGACAAAGAGCAGTAATTATTGTAGGGCAAATGACTAAAAATGATGAACTTGCAGGGTTAAGGGCATTGGAGCATCTTGTTGATACTGTTCTTATAATTGAAGACGACAATGATGAAGAACTTAGAGTATTGGTGAGTTCTAAAAATAGATTTGGTGGAATAGAAAATGGATTTTTTCAAATGTGTGAAAGAGGAATAATATCAATAGATAATCCATCGGAATTTTTCATGACCAAACGTGATGAAGGGGAAATTGTTTCTGGAAGTGCACTGACGGTTATAAAAGAAGGGACACGTTCTATAATAACTGAAATAGAAAGTCTTGTTTCGAAAAGTTTTACACCTTATCCAACACGTATTGGTGAAACTCTTGGAAAAGATAAGCTAAATACTTTGATATCTATATTAGAACAAAGAGGTGGAATAAATCTTTTTGATAAAAATGTAATAATAAAAACTACTGGGGGCATAAAAATTCGAGAACAGGGGATAAATTTAGCTGTTATAATGAGTATTGTTTCATCAGTAAAACAACAAGGAATTGAATCCAATATAGCTTTTATTGCAGATGTAGGGTTAACTGGAGAGTTGAAAAAAGTACCATCGTTAGAAAGCAGAATAAAAGAGTTGGCTAGAATGGGATTTAGAAGAGTTTATGTTCCTAAAGATTCATTTATCAAAAAGCCTAATATTGAAGGTATTGATATCGTTCAGCTTAAAACATTAGCAAATGTTATAAATCATGTATATGCGTAATTAAATATAACATAGGAAATGATTGTATATTTAGAATTATTCTGATAAAGTATAAATGAATATTATTAACGAAGCTTTAAATAATTAGAATTATTATTGAGAGTACAAATTTAATATAGTATTATAGAATTTAGAGTTTAACTGTTACTACATATTAAAAAATGGACTTATTATATATCCATAAATTATATTTTTATAAATTTTGAAATATTTTATTATGAAAAGGGGTGAGTGTATGAGATTAGAAAAAGGAACAAGTATTAAAGATGTATTAAAAATAATATGTCCTGGCACTCAGCTAAGAGAAGGAATAGAAAATATATTAAGAGCTAAAACAGGTGGACTTATAGTAGTTGGTGATGACGAAGAGATAATGGAACTTGTAGACGGCGGCTTTTATATTAATTCAGAATATACTCCTTCATATGTCTATGAATTAGCGAAAATGGATGGAGCTATAGTAATAACTGGGGATTTAAAGAAAATTGTTTGTGCAAATGCTCAGTTGATTCCAGACTCATCAATACCAACTTATGAAACAGGAACAAGACATAGAACAGCACATAGAGTAGCAAAACAGACTAATAATATTGTTATTGCAATATCTCAAAGAAGAAATATAATAACTATGTACAAAGGTGATATAAAATATGTACTTAGAGAAAGTAGTGTTATTTTAAGTAAAGCAAATCAAGCTATACAAACACTAGAAAAATACGTAGCTGTTTTAGAACGTGTAATAAATAATTTGAATTTACTTGAATTCCAGGATTTAACCACATTATTTGATGTAGTTAGTGCGATTCAAAGGACTGAGATGGTAATGAGAATTGTTGAAGAAATAAATATGTATATTTTAGAACTTGGAAATGAAGGAAGATTAATTTCTATGCAGCTTAATGAACTTGTTAGGCACATAGAAAGAGATGGTATATTGTTAATACAAGATTATTGTGCTGAAGGATTTGAACACAATGATGTTTATGAACATATTCAAAGACTTAATTCTTCTGAACTTCCTGATTTGGATGCCATAGCAAAAACTTTAGGGTATGGAGGAATACCTCTTATGGATACTTTAATATCGCCTAAAGGATATAGAATTTTAAGTAAAGTTCCAAGGATACCTTCAAATGTTATAGAAAACCTTATTAAGGAATTCGAAGATTTAAGTAGTATAATTGAGGCTGATATAGATGACTTAGATAAAGTAGAAGGTATTGGTGAAGCAAGAGCTACAGCAATAAAAAATGGTTTAAAGCGTATAAAGGAACAGGTTTTATTAAAAAAAGAATTATAATTATGTATATTTAATCAGAAAAGTAAAATGGATAAATTAATCTCATTTTACTTTTCTGAATTTTTTTATACTTTAAATTAGCGTAGGTTGTATTTGCCTAAAGTAACTGATTTATTATATTCCTTAAGAAGTATATCATATAGATTAATATCTAAATGATTGCATAATGCAGTAAGATAAAATAAATTATTGCCAATTTCTCTTTCTATTATTTCACGACAGTTATCACAAAGGTTACCATTGAGATGAGAAGTTAGATAGTTATTCAAGTCTACTTCAGAATCAGAAGGCTCTTGTGGAATATGTTGTTTCTGAGCAGAAATATTTATGCAACCACATTGAGTTACAGCTTTAGCAACAGACCTATTTACTTTGGAAGTAGATTCACTATATTTAGTGAGTATATCTAAAATACTTTTATGACGTATTAATGAATCATTCACACAATTTTGAAAATCATCAAATATTATATCTTTCATATTTTTCAGCTCCTTAACTAAATTAAAATAGAGAAAGACAATATAAGTAAAATTAAATATCGGCAATAATTTGATTTGAAATATGTAAATATAATACAAAAAAAATAATGAAATTAATAGGGGGACTAATAAATTAAACTTAATAATTTATTCATTTTAGATAAAGATATTGTATGTTATAATTAACAATATAGTGTAATTTTTAAAAAAGGGATTAAAACAATGAAAATGTGTAAATAATTTAGAAGGAGGTGAAATAGATGTTAAAGAAGCTAACAAAAGGAGTATTTTCCGCAATAGGATTAAGTATTGGTTATATTATAGCGGAAACTTTACTTGAAATACCACAAATTGCTGAGTTGTCATATTTTTCAAAAAGTGTTTCACGAATCAGCTTTATAATTATTCTTTCTATTATATTTGGACTTATATTATATATTATTTCTCCTGCAATATATAAGGGTATTTCTAACTTGATTGAATATATTGAAAAAAGTATGCAAAAAATGAGTATAACAGAAATAATCTATGGAACTGTAGGTGCTGTTATGGCTCTAATTATTATGACATTTATTGCTAAGCCAATAAATGATATTCATAAATTTTATGGACCTATACTTTTAGTTTTATTAAATTTATTAGCTGCTTTTATTGGAGCTGAAATTTTAGTGAAAAAGAATGAAGATATTACTTCATTACTAGTAAATATAAAAAGGCCAATCAATAAAGAAAAAAAAGTTAAGGATGGATCTAAAGAAGTAGCAAAAGAAGAAAAAGGTGAAATTCCTAAGATCTTAGATACATCTGTAATAATTGATGGAAGAATTTTTGACATTTGTGAAACAGGATTTATTGAGGGGCCATTAATTATACCTAACTTTGTATTAGTAGAATTAAGACACGTATCAGATTCTGCTGATTCACTAAAAAGAAATAGGGGGAGAAGAGGTCTAGATATACTTAATAAGATTCAAAAGGAATTAACAATTGAAACTAGAATAGTAGACGATGATTTCCCTAAAATACCTGAAGTAGACATAAAGCTTTTGAAGCTTGCACAAAAAATGAATGGTAAAGTAATAACTAACGACTATAATTTAAATAAAGTTGCTGAATTTCAAGGCGTTCCAGTATTAAATATTAATGAATTATCGAATGCTATAAAACCAGTAGTTTTACCAGGAGAAGAAATGGTAGTTGATATAGTTAAAGATGGTAAGGAATCAAGTCAGGGTGTAGCATACTTAGATGATGGTACAATGATTGTTGTTGAAGGTGGAAGAAAACACATAGGTAAAACAACAGATGTGCTAGTTACATCTGTTTTACAAACAGCAGCAGGAAGAATGATCTTTGCTAAACCTAAAGAAAATTAAATTAAAAACAAAGGAGACTTTTCTAAATGGTTAGTGCAATAGTATTAGCTGGAGGAAGAGGTAAGAGAATGGGCTCTGTTCAAAGCAAGCAATACATAGATTTGAATGGAAAGCCCATTCTTTATTACACTCTGAATCATTTTATAAATAATAAGAATATAGATAAAGTTATATTAGTAATTCCTGAAGATGAATTAGAATTTTGTAGGAACGAAGTTTTAGATAAATATAACTTAAAAATAGATTCAATTGCTTTTGGTGGGAAAGAAAGACAAGACTCAGTGTATAATGGTTTGAAGAAAGCTGATGGATCAGATATAGTTCTTATTCATGATGGTGCAAGACCTTTTGTATCTGAAAGAATTATAGAAGAAGGAATTAAATATGCACGTATGTATGGTGCAGCAGCTCCAGGTGTAATGCCTAAGGATACTATAAAAGTAAAAAATCAAGAAAGTTTTTCTTTAGAAACTCCAGATAGAAACAATCTTGTGGCTGTTCAGACACCACAGGTTTTTGATTATAATATTATATTTGGGTGCCATAAAAAAGTTAAAGAAAAACATCTGGATGTTACGGATGATACAATGGTTGTTGAACTTTTTGGAAATGATGTTTATCTATATGAAGGTGAATATACTAATATTAAAATAACAACTCCAGAAGATTTAATATTGGCACAATATTTGGTCGAATCTTAATATATTGACAGTTAATTTTTAAAAAGTTATAATAAACTAAAATAAAATGAAATTTTAGAGCAATGATGGAGAATAGTAGAAGTCGCCCTTTAAGAGAAAAAGTCCTTAGGCTGTAAGACTTTTAATAGACTTTGAACCAGCTTCGGAGCAGTAGGAAAAAACTATCGGTTTAATACCGTTATCATTATTTAGAGAACAAATTTAGGTGGTACCGCGAGTTGATTCGCCCTAATATATATTATTAGGGCGAATTTTTTTATTGTTCAAAATGTATAAATACTTATATTTTAAGTGTTTTTTGATAACTATAATTTATATGTAATATGGACATTTTTAAATATTACTTTTGAGCAAATTACACATAAGATATTTTTAGTGATTAAAATCGTAAAACATTTAATCATTGTTATAAATAAAAACATAAAGTTAGTAGGAGGAATTTTAATATGAAAATGTCAAATATGTTAATCTCTACATTAAGAGAAGTACCAGCAGAAGCTGAAATTGATAGTCATAAGCTTATGTTAAGAGCAGGAATGATAAGAAAGATGGCTGCGGGAATATACAATTATATGCCATTAGGATTAAAAGTGCTTAAAAATGTAGAAGATATTGTAAGAGAAGAAATGAATGCAGCAGGAGCACAAGAATTTCTTGCATCGGCTATGATACCAGCTGAATTATGGCAGGAATCAGGAAGATGGGATGCTTATGGAGCAGAAATGTTTAGAGTTAAAGATAGAGGTGCAAGAGATTTCTGTTTAGGACCTACTCATGAAGAAGTATTTACAGATATCGCAAGAAATGAAATTAAGTCATATAAACAACTTCCACTTAATTTATATCAAATTCAAACTAAGTACAGAGATGAACGTAGACCAAGATTTGGAGTTATGAGATCTAGAGAATTTATAATGAAAGATGCTTATAGTTTTGATAAAGATCAAGATGGATTAGACATAGTATTTAATAAAATGCATGATGCATATGTTAAAATATTTAATAGATGTGGATTAGATGCTAAATGTGTTGAAGCTGATTCAGGTGCAATAGGTGGATCTAACTCTGCTGAATTCATGGTTAAATCAGAAGTTGGAGAAGATGATGTAGTATTCTGTAGTGAGTGTAATTATGCTGCTAATATAGAGAAAGCAGTATCAAATCCAGAAAAAGAAGAAAAGACAGAATTAAAAGAACTAAACAAAGTTGAAACACCAAATTCAAGAACAATAGATGAAGTTGCTGCTTTCTTTAAGGCTGATTCAAAGAAGTTTGCTAAAACTATTTTATTTAATGCAGATGGAAAGATAGTTGCAGTAATGGTTAGAGGCGATAGAGAAATTAACGAGGTTAAGGTTGCAAATGCCATAGGTGAAGTTACAAACTTTGATTTAGCAAGTAACGAAGAAGTTCAAAATGCTACAGGTGCAGCTGTAGGATTTGCAGGACCAATTGGAATAAAAGTGGATATACTATTAGTAGATGAAGAAGTTGCTAATATGTATAATTTTATAGCTGGTGCTAATGAAACAGGATATCATGTTGAAAATGTAAACTATGGAAGAGATTTTGAAGGAACTGTTGGAGATTTCAGAAATGTAACTGAAGGTGAAAAATGCCCATGTTGTGGAGCTCCAATTAATATTGCAAGAGGTACAGAAGTAGGTCATATATTTAAGCTTGGAACGAAGTATTCAGATGCAATGAATGCAAATTTCATAGATGAAGATGGTAAGGAAAAGCCATTTGTAATGGGATGTTATGGGATTGGAGTTACAAGAACTATGGCTTCAATAATCGAACAACATCATGATGAAAATGGAATAATATGGCCATTATCAGTTGCGCCATATCATATTTCAGTAATTCCTGTAAATGTTAAAGATGAAGAACAGGTAAAAATTGCAACTGAATTATATGATCAATTAGTTTCTATGGGAGTTGAAGTGCTTTTAGATGATAGAAATGAAAGAGCTGGAGTTAAGTTTAAAGATTCAGAACTTATGGGAATACCAATGAGAGTAACTGTTGGTAAAAAAATTACTGATGGAGAAGTTGAATTTAAGCTTAGAGATGGAGATATGGAAGTAATTAAAATAAGTGATGTTTGCAATATAGTAAAAGGTGAATTTGAAAAAAATAATATGAAATTAAGATAAGTATTAGGAGGTAATTCGATGAGACTATATAATAGTTTAACAAGACAAAAAGAAGAATTTGTTCCTATTGTTCCAGGTGAAGTTAAGATGTATGTATGTGGACCAACTGTATATAACTATTTTCATATTGGTAATGGAAGAACATTTATAATATTCGATACAATAAGAAGATATTTAGAATATAGAGGATACAAGGTTACATTTATTCAAAATTTTACAGACATAGATGATAAAATGATTAATAAAGCAAATGCAGAAGGTATAACAGTAAAGGAACTTGGTGATAAATTCATAGATGAATATTATCAAGATGCTGATGGACTTCAAGTAAAAAGGGCTACTATTAATCCTAGAGCAACTGAGTATATTGATGAAGTTGTAGAATTTGTTAAGGATTTAATAGATAGAGGTTTTGCTTATGAAATTGATGGCGATGTTTACTTTAGTACTAAGAAGTTTGAAGAGTATGGAAAACTTTGTGGTCAGAATTTAGAAGATTTACAATCAGGTGCAAGAATAAGTGTTGATGAAAGAAAGAAAGATCCAATGGATTTTGCAGTGTGGAAATCACAAAAGCCAGGTGAACCAGCATGGGAAAGTCCTTGGGGACTAGGAAGACCAGGATGGCATATTGAATGTTCATGTATGGCAAAGAAATTATTAGGAGACACTATTGATATCCATGGTGGTGGAATGGATTTAAAATTCCCACATCATGAAAATGAAATTGCTCAAAGTGAAGCTGTAACAGGGCAAAAATTCGCTAATTATTGGATGCATGCAGCATTTGTTAATGTGGATAATAAGAAGATGTCTAAATCTGAAAATAATTTTGTCACTGCAAGAGAAGCATTAAAGAAATATAATTCAGATGTAATAAGATTTTTAATGTTATCTGGACATTATAGAACTCAAATAAATTTTAGTGCAGAACTTTTAGATTCAGCTAAATCTTCGGTTGAAAGATTATACAATTGCGTAAATAATCTTGAAAATTTAATCAATGAAGTTAATAGAAAAGAAGCTAATGATTCAGAAAAAGCTTACTTAAAATCTTTAGACAAACACAGAGAAAAGTTCATTGAGAAGATGGATGATGATTTTAATACTGCTGACGGTATTTCAGTAATATTTGACTTGATAAAAGATATAAACAATAATGTAAGTATAGATTCATCATCTGAATTGTGTGAAGGTGCTTTAAATTTAATAAGAGAATTAGGAAGCCCTCTTGGAATTCTTCAAAAAACTGAAGAGAAATCTCTAGAAGTGGAAATCCAAGAATTAATCGACAAAAGACAAGAAGCTAGAAAAAACAGAGATTTTGCATTGGCGGATAAAATAAGAGATGATTTAAAAGCCAGAAATATAATTTTAGAAGATACACCACAAGGTGTTAGATGGAAAAAGATTGATTAATTAAAATAAGGGTTGCATGATTTGCAACCCTTATTTAAAGGAGAATTTATTAATGTTAGATGATTTTAGAATAAGAGAATTTACAGAGATGGAAGCGAGGATGCTTAATCCACTTCAATTGGCTTTAATTGGTGATGGAGTATATGAAATTTTTATTAGAAACTATATACTAGCTAATAATACAGCTTTATCAGCAAATAAAATTCATGTTAAGGCAATACAGTATGTCAAGGCAAAAAGTCAGGCGTCTATAATGCATAAAATAGAAGGATTTTTAGAAGAAGATGAAGAAGCTGTTTATAAAAGAGGACGTAATGCAAAGTCGGCAACTGTTCCTAAGAATGCAGATGTAAGAGATTATAGAATGGCAACAGGGTTTGAAGCTTTAGTAGGGTATTTGTATTTATCGGGAAAAAAGGATAGACTGGAATTTATATTTAATAAGAGCATAGAGATGATGGAATAAATTCAAAAGATAAGTAAGGGAGGTCTTGAAATGCAGAATAAACCAAAAAAGACTAGTAATTTAACTGTTAAAAAAGATAGAAAAAATGAACCTTTGAAAAAAAATAAAAGTATAACATGTCAGGAAGAAAGAGAAGATATTGTTATAGGAAGAAATGCTGTTATGGAGGCTTTGAAGGGTGATAGAACTATAGAAGCTATATATGTATCTAACAATAAGCTTGAAGGTTCCATAAATGCTATTATGGGAATGGCAAAAGAGCAGAAAATACTTATAAAAGAAGTTGATAAGAGAAAGCTTGATAGTATGTGTGATGGTGAAACGCATCAAGGTGTAATAGCTAAAGTTACTCCGTTTAAATATAGTGAAGTGTCAGATATATTTGAACTAGCAGAACAAAAAGGAGAAGCACCATTTATTGTTATATTAGATGAGGTTGAAGACCCTCATAATCTTGGATCAATAGCTAGAACAGCAGAATTGTTTGGTGTACATGGTATTATAATTCCAAAGAGGAGAAGTGCATCTGTTACTGCAACCGTATATAAATCATCTGTTGGAGCAATAGAACATGTTAAAGTAGCGAAAGTGAATAATATAAATTCAACAATAGAGGAACTTAAAGAAAAAGGAGTCTGGATTTATGGAGCTGATATAAGAGCAGAAGAATATAGTCATGAAGTAGATTATAGTGGTCCTTGTGCTCTTGTAATAGGAAATGAAGGAAGAGGTATGTCAAAGCTTACTGTTCAAAAGTGTGATAAGCTTATAAAAATACCTATGGTAGGAAAAATAAATTCTTTAAATGCATCAGTTGCAGGTGGAATAATGATGTATGAAGTATTAAAAGGTCGCTTTAAATAAGAGGTATACTATGAAAAATATTTTCGTAGATGGATACAATGTAATAAATAGCTGGCCAGACTTAAAAGAAAAGAAAGATGTTAGTTTTGAAGGTGCAAGACAGAGTCTTATTGATAAGTTACATAATTATGGAGTGTTTAAGGCTTGCAGAATTATATTAGTTTTTGATGCACATAAAGTTCAAGGAAGCATAGAAAAGAAGGAAGAAATTAATAAAAATATATGTGTTGTATTTACCAAAGATGGAGAAACTGCTGATGCTTATATAGAGAGACATGTAAATGAAATAGGGAGAAAACATGAGGTAGTGGTTGTAACCTCGGATAATTTGGAACAACAAACAGTTTTCCAAAGAGGAGCAGTCAGAATGTCATCTATTGAATTTTATAATGAGATTCTAAAGGTAGAAAAGAGTATAAACATAAAAACAAGTAAAATTAAAGTTAATCAGAAAAATAGTGTAGCTGATAATATAAATGAAGATATAGTTAAAAAGTTAGAGGAAATGCGCAGAGGTAAGTAGAACTGGTTGACGAAAGCGATTTTTCTAGAGTATAATTGTTTAAAAGGTATAGCAGTTTAATTTTAGAAGAGAGTTGAGAGATTATAGTTGGAAGGATTTTTAGAATTTAAAGACAAACTAGATGAAGAGATTGTTATGGATGCTAAAGCTGGAAATAACAAAGCACAAGAGTATTTAATTTCCAAATATGAAAATTTTGTAAAAGCTAAAGCTAAATCATATTTTCTTATAGGCGCTGATAAAGAGGATATTTATCAAGAGGGTATGATTGGATTATATAAGGCTATACGTGATTTCAATCCTGAAAAATCTACATCTTTTAAAGCTTTTGCAGAAATATGTGTAACTAGACAGATTATTACAGCCATTAAAACTGCTACTAGACAAAAGCACATACCTTTAAATACTTATGTATCACTAAATAAACCGATATATGAAGAAGAATCAGAAAGAACTCTTTTGGATGTGTTATCTGGATTAAAAATATCTGATCCTGAAGAGTTGATGATTAGTAAAGAACAAATGCATTTTATAGAGGATAAAATTTCGAAAGTCTTGTCTGAGCTTGAAAAAGAGGTGTTAACATCTTATCTGGATGGTAAATCGTACCAAGAAATTGCGTGCGATTTAGAAAGGCATGCGAAATCTATAGATAATGCACTTCAAAGAGTGAAAAGAAAATTAGAAAAATGCTTGAAAGTAAAGTGATAATTTATATTGACAAACAAAAAAATTAATAGTAAACTTTATAATTGGTATATCAAGGAACGATATGATTTCGAAACGCTCACATAGCTCAGTTGGCAGAGCGTCACCTTGGTAAGGTGGAGGTCGTCGGTTCAATCCCGATTGTGAGCTCCAAAATAAAAAAATAAAAAACGCTAGGCAAAGTTTATTACAAGATTAAAGGAGGAATTTTCAATGGCAAAAGAGAAATTTGAAAGAAGTAAGCCACATGTTAACATTGGTACAATAGGTCACGTAGACCACGGTAAGACAACATTAACAGCTGCAATCACAACTGTATTAGCAAATAAAGGATTCGCAGACGCGTTCAACTACGCAGATATCGATAAGGCTCCAGAAGAAAAAGAAAGAGGAATCACAATCAATACTGCTCACGTTGAATACGAAACAGAAACAAGACATTACGCTCACGTTGACTGTCCAGGACATGCTGACTACGTTAAGAACATGATCACTGGAGCTGCACAAATGGATGGAGCTATCTTAGTTGTATCTGCTGCAGACGGTCCAATGCCTCAAACAAGAGAACATATCTTATTAGGATCAAGAGTTGGTATAGAATACATAGTAGTATTCTTAAACAAAGCTGATATGGTAGATGATCCAGAATTATTAGAATTAGTTGAAATGGAAGTTAGAGAATTATTAAGCGAATATGACTTCCCAGGAGATGATATTCCAGTAATAACAGGATCAGCATTAAAAGCATTAGAAAACCCAACAGATGATGCAGCAAACAAATGTATCATGGAATTAATGGAAGCAGTAGATAGCTACATTCCAACACCAGAAAGAGCTACAGATAAGCCATTCTTAATGCCAGTAGAAGATGTATTCACAATCACTGGTAGAGGAACAGTTGCAACAGGTAGAGTTGAAACTGGAGTACTTCACGTAGGAGACGAAGTTGAAATCGTTGGATTAAGTGAAGAAAAGAAGAAGACTGTATGTACAGGAATCGAAATGTTCAGAAAGTTATTAGATGAAGCACAAGCTGGAGATAACATCGGAGCATTATTAAGAGGAGTACAAAGAACTGATATCGAAAGAGGTCAAGTTTTAGCAGTACCAAACTCAGTACACCCACACACTAAGTTCGTAGGTCAAGTATACGTACTTAAAAAAGAAGAAGGTGGAAGACATACTCCATTCTTTGATGGATATAGACCACAATTCTACTTCAGAACAACAGACGTTACAGGATCAATCAAATTACCAGATGGTATGGAAATGGTTATGCCTGGAGACCACATCGACATGAACGTTGAATTAATCACTCCAATCGCTATGGATGAAGGATTAAGATTCGCGATCAGAGAAGGTGGAAGAACTGTAGGTTCAGGAGTTGTTACTAGTATAGTTGAATAGTAATAATACACATCTTTGATGTGATTTAAAAGTAGGGATTTATCCCTACTTTTTTTATTTTGAAAAATTAAACAATTTATCAAAATTATTTTAGAGATAAATCTGTGAAGAATTATAAGATTATAATGAAGTAAATGTATTAATAAAGAGAATAAGCAAAAAAATAAAAACAATTATGCTAATTTATAAAAAAACAATTATGTATTATTTATAGATTGAAAGACCAAAATATACATGATAGAATGTAATAAGCGTGTTTGAGAAAAATACATAACTTTATAGAATGCATATATATTTTATGAGAAATTGAGTGAAAAGATTAAAAGAGATTGTTGAATTTTTTATAAAATAACATTAAAATAAAAAAATAAATAAAATAAAAAATAAATTTGTAAAGTTAAAAAAAGTCTAAAAAAAAACTTGAAAAGAGTAAAGAAGAATAGTATAATAAAGAAGTTGCATAGCATACAGCGAAGATTCAAGAGGTTGCCGGACTTCCGGGTAATTCTTGATGAGTAAGTTTGGATCTAGAATCCGACGACAGGGACTCGTAAATTTGTTCGGATAGTTATGAAACACCTGGAACAGTTTACAGATAACCGCTGTTGTGCGTTAGAAGTAAAACGTACATAAAAAGGAGGGAAATGAAATGTCAAAGCAAAAAATAAGAATAAGATTAAAAGCTTTTGATCACACAATATTAGATCAATCTGCTGAAAAAATCGTTGAAACTGCAAAAACTTCAGGAGCTAAGGTTGTAGGTCCAGTACCATTACCAACTGAAAAAGATGTTGTTACAATATTAAGAGCGGTTCACAAATACAAAGATTCAAGAGAACAATTTGAAATCAGAACTCATAAGAGATTAATCGATATCGTTAATCCATCACCAAAAACTGTTGATGCTTTAATGAGATTAAATCTTCCAGCTGGTGTTGATATAGAAATCAAACTATAATACTGGAAACTTAATTAATACGACTATTTATGATTGGATTCAATCCGCTAATTAGTTTGGGAGGTGTAAATACATGAAAAAAGCTATAATAGGAAAGAAAATAGGAATGACTCAAATTTTCGATGAAAATGGTAAAGTAGTTCCTGTAACTGTAGTAGAAGCTGGCCCATGTGTTGTTGTTCAAAAGAAAACATTAGAAAATGATGGTTATGAAGCAATACAAGTTGGTTTTGAAGAAATAAGAGAAAAATTAGCTAATAAGCCAAGAAAAGGTCAATTCGCTAAGGCAGGAGTTTCTGTAAGAAGAACTCTTAAAGAATTTAGATTAGAAGACATAACTTCTTACGAAGTTGGTCAAGAAATAAAAGCTGATGTATTTGAAGCTGGAGATAAAGTAGATGTATCTGCTGTATCTAAAGGTAAGGGATTCCAAGGATGTATTAAGAGATGGAATCAACAAAGAGGACCTATGACTCACGGTTCTAAGTTCCACAGAGCACCAGGTTCTATGGGAGCTTCATCAGATCCATCTAGAACATTCAAGAACAAGAGAATGCCAGGACATATGGGATCTGTTAATACAACAGTACTTAATTTACAAGTAGTTAAAGTAATAGCTGAAAAGAATTTAATACTAATCAAGGGTGGTATCCCAGGACCTAACAAAGGTACAGTAGTAATTAAAAACACAGTTAGAGCTTAATTAGTGAAGAAAGGAGGAAATTAGAATGCCTACAGTAGGAGTATATAATATAGAAGGAAAAAAAGTTTCAGATATGGAACTTAACGAAAGCGTATTCGCAACTGAAGTTAACCAATATGCATTACACCAAGTAGTAGTTGCATTATTAGCTAACAAGAGACAAGGAACTCAATCAACTAAGACTAGATCTGAAGTTAGAGGAGGCGGAATTAAGCCTTGGAGACAAAAAGGAACTGGAAGAGCAAGACAAGGTTCTATCAGAGCACCTCAATGGATCAAAGGTGGTATAGTATTCGCACCAAAGCCAAGAGATTACAGAGTTTCTACTCCAAAGAGTATGAGAAAGGTAGCTATGAAGTCTGCTTTAACTAGCAAAGTTCAAGATAACTCAATGATCGTTCTTGAATCATTAAACTTCGACGCTCCAAAGACTAAAAATGTAGTAGCAATGTTAAATGCTTTAGAAGCACCTAAGGCTTTAATCATAACTGCAGAATCAAACGAAGCTGTATACAAATCAGCTAGAAACATCCAAGGAGTAAGTGTTATTCCAGCAAACAACATCAATGTTTATGATTTATTAAAGTTTGATAAAGTAATCATGACTAAAGATGCTGTATCAAAAATTGAGGAGGTGTACGCATAATGAAATTAACAAGCCATGATATAATCAGAAAGCCAGTTATAACTGAAAAGACTATGGCATCTATGGCCGATAAAAAGTACACTTTCATAGTTCATGCTGATGCAAACAAATCTCAAATAAAGAGAGCTGTGGAAGAAGTATTCAACGTAACTGTTGAAGCTGTTAATACTATAAACGGTTTAGGAAAAACTAAGAGAATGGGCGTACATGTAGGAAAGAGAGCTGACTACAAGAAAGCTATCATTACTTTAAAAGAAGATAGCAACGCAATTGAATTCTTCGAAGGAATGCAATAGTATTATCAAAGCCATTATTGGTGAATAATCACCAGAGAAGCTTAAAGAAGGAGGGAATTTTACAATGGCAGTTAAAAAGTTTAACCCTATAACACCATCAAGAAGACAAATGACTATGCCTACATTTGAAGAAATTACTTCACAATCACCAGAAAAGTCACTTCTTGTTGCGTTAAAGAGCAAAGCAGGTAGAAATGCTCAAGGTAAAATCACTGTTAGACATCGTGGTGGCGGTGCTAAGAGAAAATATAGAATTATAGATTTCAAGAGAAATAAGGATGGTATTCCAGCAAAAGTTGCTACTATAGAATACGATCCAAACAGAACAGCATATATTGCTTTAGTTGTATATGCAGATGGAGAAAAGAGATACATTCTTGCACCAGCTGGATTAAAAGTTGGAGATGTAATTGAATCAGGTGTAAACGCTGATATCAAAGCAGGTAATGCTCTTCCATTAAAGAACATACCAGTAGGTACAGTAATTCATAACATAGAATTACAAAAAGGAAAAGGTGGTCAATTAGTTAGAGCTGCAGGTAACTCAGCACAATTAATGGCTAAAGAAGGAGATTACGCAACTCTAAGATTACCATCAGGTGAAATGAGATACGTAAGAATCGAATGTAGAGCTACAATCGGAACACTTTCAAATGCTACTAACGATATCGTTAATATCGGTAAAGCTGGTAGAAAGAGACATATGGGATTCAGACCTACAGTAAGAGGTTCTGTTATGAATCCTAACGATCACCCTCATGGTGGTGGTGAAGGTAAGTCACCAATCGGTAGACCAAGTCCAGTTACTCCTTGGGGTAAACCAGCACTTGGATATAAGACTAGAAAGAATAAGAAGTATTCTGATAGATTCATTATCAAAGATAGAAGAAAATAGTGTGAGGAGAATGAATTCTCTTCACAGCTAGGACTTCGTATTTATGAAGGGAGGCATATTTAGTGAGTAGATCAACAAAAAAAGCACCTTTTGTTCATGAAGGACTTTTCAAAAAGATAGAAGAAATGAACGCAAGCGGAGATAAAAAGGTTGTAAAGACTTGGTCAAGAAGTTCAACAATCTTCCCACAATTCATAGGACACACAATTGCAGTTCATGACGGAAGAAAACACGTACCTGTATATGTATCAGAAGATATGGTTGGCCATAAGTTAGGTGAATTTGTATTAACTAGAACTTACAAGGGTCACGACGATAAAACATCAAAGAGATAGCCTGGAAAGGAGGATCATTAAATGGAAGCTAGAGCTATAGCAAAATATATAAGAATGTCTCCAACAAAGGTAGGAGTAGTTCTTGATTTAATCAGAGGAAAAAATGTTAATGAAGCTTTTGCTATTTTACAATATACTCCAAGAGAAGCAGCAGTAGTAATTAACAAAGTATTAAAGTCAGCTGTTGCAAACGCAGAAAACAATTTAGAATTAAATGCTGATAACTTATATGTTTCTGAGTGTTTCGTAGGTCAAGGATCAACATTAAAGAGATTCCAACCACATGCACAAGGTAGAGCATTTAAAATATTAAAGAAAACAAGCAATATAACAGTAGTTGTTAAAGAAAGAGCTTAGTTTATAGAAGGAGGGAAACGCAAGTGGGTCAAAAAGTAAATCCTCATGGCCTTAGAGTAGGTGTCATCAAAGGATGGAACGCAAAATGGTATGCTAATAAGAAGAATTTTGCAGATAATCTTATAGAAGATAATAAGGTCAGAAAATTTGTTAAAAAAGAACTATTCTCAGCTGGTATTTCTAAAATAGAAATCGAAAGAGCTGCTAAGAGAGTTAAGTTAAACATATATACAGCAAAACCTGGAGTTATTATAGGTAAAGGTGGAGCAGGAATTGAAGCTTTAAAGGGTAAATTAACTCAGTATATAAGCAACAAGAATGTTTTAATAAACATTGTGGAAGTTAAGAGTGCTGAAGCAGATGCTCAATTAATGGCTGAAAACATTGCAGCACAATTAGAAAAGAGAATATCTTTCAGAAGAGCTATGAAGCAAACAATGCAAAGAGCTATGAAACATGGTATTAAAGGTGTTAAAACTGCATGTTCAGGTAGACTTGGCGGAGCTGAAATCGCTAGAACTGAACAATACCATGAAGGAACAATTCCACTACAAACTTTAAGAGCTGATATCGATTATGGATTTGCAGAAGCAGATACAACATACGGTAAAATCGGAGTTAAAGTTTGGGTTTACAATGGAGAAGTTCTTCCAACTAAGAAAGTAGTAGAAAAGGAAGAGGCTAACGCATAGGAAAGGAGGAATAAGTCATGTTAATGCCTAAAAGAGTTAAACATCGTAAGGTACAACGTGGTAGAATGAAAGGTAAGGCTACTAGAGGTAATTTCTTAGCTTATGGAGATTACGGAATACAAGCACAAACTTGTGGATGGATCACTAGTAACCAAATCGAATCTGCCAGAATTGCTATCAATAGATACATCAAAAGAGGAGGAAAACTTTGGATAAAGATTTTCCCAGATAAGCCAGTTACTGAAAAGCCAGCTGAAACAAGAATGGGTTCAGGTAAAGGTTCACCAGAATACTGGGTTGCAGTAGTTAAACCAGGTAGAGTATTATTTGAATTATCTGGAGTTGCAGAAGAAACTGCAAGAGAAGCAATGAGACTTGCTTCACATAAACTTCCTGTAAAAACAAAGTTTGTTACAAAGAGAGATTTTGAGGAAATGGGTGGTGAAAGATAATGAAGGCTAGAGAATTAAAAGAATTAAAATCAAGCAATCCTCAAGAATTAGCAGTTAAATTAGGAGATCTTAAAGGAGAACTATTCAACTTAAGATTCCAATTAGCTACAGGACAATTAGAAAATCCAATGAGAATAAGAGAAGTTAAGAAGTCTATAGCCCAAATAAAAACCATCTTAAGAGAAGAAGAATTAAGAGCATTGGAACAATAAGATTTGGAAGGAGGTATTTCCTAATGGAAAGAGCTTTAAGAAAAAAGAGAATCGGTAGAGTTGTTTCTGATAAAATGGAAAAGACTATCGTAGTTGCTGTTGAAACTAAGGTAAGACATCCACTATACGGAAAAACTATTAATAGAACTACTAAGTTCAAAGTTCATGATGAAAAGAATGAAGCTAAAATTAATGATAGAGTATCAATAATGGAAACTAGACCTTTATCTAAAGATAAGAGATGGAGACTTGTTGAAATAGTTGAGAAAGCTAAATAAGCGTAAAGCTGAAAGGAGGGTAACTTAATGATACAACAACAAACATTATTAAAAGTTGCAGATAATTCAGGTGCAAAAGAAATTATGTGTATCAGAGTCTTAGGTGGATCTAAGAGAAAGTTTGGTAACATCGGTGATGTTATAGTAGCTAGCGTTAAAAGTGCAACACCAGGTGGAGTTGTTAAAAAAGGTGAAGTTGTAAAAGCAGTTGTAGTTAGATCAGTTAAAGGTGTAAGAAGAGCGGATGGTTCATACATCAAATTTGACGAAAATGCAGCAGTTATAATCAAGGACGATAAGCAACCAAAAGGAACTCGTATTTTCGGACCTGTTGCTAGGGAGCTAAGAGATAAAGAATTTAATAAAATATTATCATTAGCACCAGAAGTTCTATAAGAGGAGGTGGCTAACTTGAAGATACATGTAAGAAAGAATGATACAGTTATTGTCGTTTCTGGTAAAGATAAAGGCAAGACTGGAGAAGTTTTAAAAGCATATCCAAAAACAGGAAAAGTTCTTGTTCAAGGAGTTAATATAGTAAAGAAACATCAAAAAGCTAACAGAAGTCAACTTGAAAGCGCTATAATTGAAAAAGAAGCAGCTATCAATAGTTCAAAAGTTATGTTATATTGTAACAAATGCAAAAATGCAACTAGAATTAGTAACAAAGTTTTAGATGATGGTACTAAAGTAAGAGTTTGCAAAAAATGCGGAGAAACATTCTAATTTTTGAAAGGAGGTAACTAATATGACAAGACTTCAAGAAAAATACGTAAAAGAAGTAGTTCCAGCTATGATTGAAAAGTTCGGATACAAAAACATAATGGAAGTTCCAAAGCTAGAAAAAATCGTAATTAACATGGGAGTTGGAGAAGCTAAAGAAAACCAAAAGGTTTTAGAATCAGCTGTTGCTGACTTAACTCTAATTGCAGGTCAAAAACCTATATTAACTAGAGCTAAGAAATCTGTAGCTAACTTCAAAATTAGAGAAAACATGGCATTAGGATGCAAAGTTACTCTAAGAAAAGCTCAAATGTTCGAATTTGCTGATAAATTAATGAGTATTGCTTTACCAAGAGTTAGAGACTTCAGAGGAGTTTCAAGCAAGGCTTTTGATGGTAGAGGAAACTACTCATTAGGAATTAAGGAACAATTAATATTCCCAGAAATCGAATATGATAAAATAGATAAAGTAAGAGGAATGGATATAATCTTCGTAACATCAGCTAACACTGATGAAGAAGCTAGGGAATTATTAAGATTCCTTGGAATGCCATTCGCTCAATAATTAAGGAGGGAACACAATGGCACGTAAGGCTATTATTGAAAAGTGGAGCAAAACTCCTAAATATAAAACAAGAGCTTATACAAGATGTAGAATATGTGGAAGACCACATTCTGTATTAAAGAAATACGGAGTATGCCGTATTTGTTTCAGAGAACTTGCGTATAAGGGCGAAATTCCAGGTTGTAGAAAAGCATCTTGGTAATACAACAATGTAACGAAAGGAGGCACATTTAAATGGTTATGACAGATCCGATAGCAGATTTATTAACTCGTGTAAGAAATGCTAACTCTGTAAGACATGAAGTGGTAGAAGTACCTTCTTCAAATGTAAAGAAGGAAATTGCAAATATATTATTACAAGAGGGTTATATAAAAGAAATAAACGAATATAACGACGGTGTTGTTCCAATGTTAAGATTATCTCTTAAATATGGAGCTAACAAAGAAAGAGTTATAACTGGTATAAAGAGAATTTCTAAGCCAGGTTTAAGAGTTTACTGTAAGAGAGACGAAGTACCAAAGGTTCTTAATGGATTAGGTATTGCTGTTGTTTCAACTTCAAAAGGTATCATGGTTGATAGAGAAGCTAGAAAGAACGGTTTAGGTGGAGAAGTTATCTGCTACGTTTGGTAGTATTTATATAAATTTTAAGTAAATATAATTGTATGTAAAAGCAATTTTAAATAATACAGGAGGTGCAATTATGTCAAGAGTAGGTAGATTACCAATAGCTATTCCTGCTGATGTAACTGTAACTGTAACACCAGACAACGTTGTTACAGTTAAGGGACCTAAGGGTGAATTAGTTAAAACTATGCATAGCGATATAAGCATAGCAGTTGAAAACAATGAAGTAATTGTTACTAGACATAGTGAACAAAAAGAACATAGAGCTCTTCATGGTTTAACAAGAGCATTAATTAATAATATGGTAATTGGAGTTAAAGAAGGTTACCAAAAGACTTTAGATTTAGTTGGTGTTGGTTATAGAGCTCAATTACAAGGCAAGAAGCTTGTAATGAACCTTGGATATTCACATCCAGTTGAAATAGAACCTATCGATGGAATCACTTTCGAAACTCCAGCTGCTACTAAAGTAGTTGTTAAGGGAATCGACAAGGAAAAAGTTGGATTCGCTGCAGCTGATATAAGAAAATGGAGAGTACCAGAACCATATAAGGGTAAAGGTATTAAGTACGAAAACGAAGTTATCAGACGTAAAGAAGGTAAAACTGGTAAGAAATAATAGGAAGGAGTGACTCTATATGTTCAAAAAGGCAGACAAAAAAGCAAGCAGAGCAAAACGTCACCTTAGAGTTCGTAAGAAAGTATCTGGTACTGCGGAAAGACCAAGACTTTCAGTATTTAAGAGTGAAAAGAATATATACGCACAAGTTATTGATGATATAAACGGTGTAACTTTAGTAGCTGCTTCAAGCTTAGACAAAGATTTCGCTGCTAAAGGCGGAAACAAAGAAGGCGCTAAACTTGTTGGAGAAACAGTTGCTAAAAGAGCTGTAGAAAAAGGAATTCAAGAAGTAGTATTCGACAGAGGTGGATACGTATATCACGGAAGAGTTCAAGAATTAGCAGAAGCAGCTAGAGAAGCAGGCTTAAAATTCTAATTAACGAGGAGGGAAATAAATGAGAATCGATCCTAGTACACTAGACCTTAAAGAAAAGGTTGTTTTTATAAACAGAGTTACTAAGGTTGTTAAAGGTGGTAGAAACTTCAGATTCAGCGCATTAGTTGTTGTCGGAGACGAAAACGGACACGTAGGCGTTGGTATGGGTAAATCTATCGAAATTCCAGAAGCAATCAAAAAGGGAATAGAAGATGCTAAGAAAAACTTAGTAAGTGTTTCAATGGTTGGAACAACTGTTCCTCATGAAATACACGGTAAGTTTGGAACAGCTGATGTTCTAATCATGCCAGCTAAAGAAGGTACAGGAGTTATCGCTGGTGGTCCAGCAAGAGCTGTATTAGAATTAGCAGGATTAAAAGACGTAAGAGCTAAATCATTAGGTTCTAACAACCCAAGCAACATGGTAAAAGCTACAATTAATGGATTAGCAAGTTTAAGAACTGCAGAAGATATTGCTAAATTAAGAGGCAAATCTGTAGAAGAAATATTAGGTTAGGAGGTTTTGCAGAATGGCTAAAGTAAGAGTTACATTAGTAAAGAGCTTAATAGGTAGAAAGAAAGACCATATTGCTACTGCAAACGCTCTTGGACTTAAAAAGATAAGAAATACTGTTGAAGTTGAAACTAACGATGCAATTAACGGTATGATTAAAAAGATAGACTACTTATTAAAGGTAGAAGAAGTATAATAAACAAGGAGGTGCACTAGAATGAAACTTCACGAATTAAAACCAGCAGCAGGTAGTAGAAAAGCACCTAAGAGAATCGGTAGAGGTACTGGTTCAGGATTAGGAAGAAACGCTGGTAAAGGTGAAAAGGGTCAAAACGCAAGATCAGGTGGTGGAGTAAGACCTGGTTTTGAAGGAGGTCAAATGCCTTTATACAGAAGACTACCTAAGAGAGGATTCACTAATCCTTTCAGCAAGGAATTTGTTTGTATCAACATTGACAGATTAAACATCTTCGAAAATGGTACAGAAATAACTCCAGAAGTTTTACTTGAAAGAAGAGTTGTAAGTAAAGTATTAGACGGAGTAAAGATTCTTGGAAACGGAACATTAGAAAAAAGCTTAACAGTTAAAGGATGTAAGTTCTCTAAGTCTGCTATAGAAAAAATTGAGGCAGCTGGGGGAAAAGTTGAGGTGATGTAACGTGCTTCAAACCCTACGTAATGCATTTAAAGTTCCTGAACTTAAGAAAAAAATCTTATGGACAATATTACTAGTTGCAGTTTTCAGGATGGGAAGTCATATTCCTGTTCCTGGAATTAACTCTGAATATCTTAAGAGTTTGAGCCAATCGGGTGGTTTATTAGGTTTTTATGATATGATTTCCGGAGGTGCTTTTAGTAGATCTAGTATATTGGCATTAGGAGTTATGCCATACATTAATGCATCGATAATTATTCAATTATTAACTGTTGCTATACCTCAACTAGAACAGCTTTCTAAAGAAGGCGAAACAGGAAGAAAGAAGATACAAAACTTAACTCGTTATGCATCTCTTGCAATAGCTTTTGTTTTAGCTTATGGAACATTTGCTATGATTTCTAATAGTGGAGGAGCAGTTGGATTAAATACTATGGGTAAAGTTGTTGTAATTTTCTCATTAGTAGTAGGTACAACATTCTGTATGTGGTTGGGTGACCAACTTACAGTTAAGGGAATTGGTAATGGTACTTCAATATTGATTTTCGTTAATATAATTTCGAGAATTCCAACTACAATAGCTTCAATGATGACTCTTAAAGAGGCAGGAAGTGCTAGTATTGTTGAAATAGTATTATTTGGAGTATTTATTGTGTTTTTATTAGGCGCAGTTTTATTTTTCTCACTATCAGAAAGAAGAATACCTGTTCAATATGCAGGGAAATTCGGTGGTGGAAATGCTGCAATGGTAAAATCTCAATCTTCGAATATTCCATTAAGTATTATTGGATCAGCAGTTCTTGCGATTATATTCTCAATGTCAGTAATGGAATTCCCAAAGACTATAGCAACCTTGTTTGGTGGCGATAAAGAATGGGCAAAATGGATTTTAACTAATCCAACATGTGTATTTAACTCTAAAAGCTGGTCATATATGGTATTATATGCAGTGCTTACAGTTTTCTTTAATTGGTTCTATACTTTAATTACTTTCAAACCAGATGAAATGGCTGAAAACTTACATAAATCCGCTGGATTTGTGCCAGGTGTAAGACCAGGAGAAGAAACTGAAAGATATTTTGAAAATGTTCTTAATAGATTATCATTCATTGGAGGTATATTAGCAGCAATGCTTGCTATAACACCAGTAATGATAGAAAATTATACAGCATTCCAAAATACAGCTTTTTCAGGAACAGCATTATTAATTGTTATAAATGTTGCATTAGATTTTACTAGACAGGTAGAATCACAAATGGTGGTAAGACACTATAAAGGATTTCTTAAATAGATTTAAATAAATGGAGATGAAGCCAGTGAAGATAGTATTACTAGGTCCTCCTGGAGCTGGAAAGGGAACACAGGCTAAATCAATCAGTAATAAATATTCTATACCCCACATTTCTACAGGAGATATTTTTAGAAAAAACATTTCTGAAAACACTCCTTTAGGGGTAGAAGCAAAAAGTTATATGGATAACGGACAATTAGTTCCTGATGAAGTTACAATTAACATGGTTAAAGACAGACTTCAACAAGATGATTGTAGAGCAGGATATTTATTAGATGGTTTTCCTAGAACTGTGGCTCAGGCTGAAGCTCTAAACAGTTTTCTTATTGAAAGAGGGGAACAATTAGATACTGCCTTATTAATAAAGGTACCTAATGAGTTTATCTTAGAAAGAATGACTGGTAGAAGAGTATGTCCATCATGTGGAGCAAGTTATCATGTAAAATTCAATCCTCCATCAGTTGAAGGAAAATGTGATTTGTGTGGAAGTGAAGTTATACAAAGAAAAGACGATACAGTTGAAACTGTAAAGGAAAGACTTGATGTATATCAAAAAGAAACACAACCATTAATTGATTTTTATGGTAATAAACAATTGCTTTCAGAAGTAGATGGTACTAAAGCTATAAATGAAGTTTTCAGAGGAATATGCGAAATATTGGGGAATAACTAATGATTATTTATAAAAATAATGATGAAATATCCCTAATGAGAAAAGCAGGCAAAATAGTAGGAGAAACATTGCTATTGCTCGAAAAAGAGGTAAAACCCGGTATAACAACTGCCGAGTTAGATATAATGGCAGAAGAATTTATAACTAAGCATGGAGCAAAACCTTCATTTAAAGGCTTATATGGTTTTCCTTCGTCACTGTGTATTTCAGTTAATGAGCAAGTAATTCATGGATTCCCAGGAGGGTATGTTCTTAAAGAAGGAGATATCGTTAGTATCGACTGTGGAGCATGCATAAATGGATTTCATGGAGATGCAGCTAGAACATTTCCAGTAGGAAAAGTTTCAAGTGAAGCTCAGAGATTAATAGATATTACTAAAGAAAGTTTCTTTGAAGGTATAAAACATGCAAAGATAGGAAATAGATTAAGTGATATATCTCATGAAATACAAAGCTACGTAGAAGCAGCAGGTTTCTCAATTGTAAGAGACTTTGTAGGACATGGAATTGGACGTAATGTTCATGAAGATCCTAATGTGCCTAATTTCGGTAAATCCGGTAGAGGTCCAAAGCTAGTTGAGGGAATGGTATTAGCCATAGAACCTATGGTTAACGCAGGAACTCATCAGGTAAGAACGTTAAAAGATAGATGGACAGTTGTGACAGCAGATAATTGCTTATCAGCGCATTATGAAAATACAGTTGCAATTTTATCAGATGGACCTGAAATATTGACACTGATTAAGTAGAAAAAAGAGTGTTGCTTAGTTATAAATTTGCATAATACCATTGTGGTAGTGTTAATTTATACTAAGGTAATCATAGAGGTGAAAAATTTGCAAAACAATGACTTGATTGGAAAAGTAGTACTTTCAAAAGCAGGAAGAGATATTAATCATTTATATGTTGTTGTTAGGCAGATAGATAATGATTATGTATTGCTTGCTAATGGGGATACAAAATCAATTGATATGCCTAAGAAAAAAAAGATTAAACACTTAATTATTTTAGAAAATATAGATGAAGAATTATTATCATTGATAAAATCATGCGATAAGAGTACAGATTTAAAGATAAAAAGATTCCTAAAAGTTAGAGGCATTGTTAAGGAGGGTTGATTACCTTATGTCAAAAGATGATGTTATAGAAATGCAAGGTACAGTACTAGAATCATTACCAAACGCTATGTTCCAAGTTGAACTAGAAAGTGGGCATAAGATTTTAGCACATATATCAGGTAAATTAAGAATGAACTTCATAAGAATTCTACCAGGTGATAAAGTTACTGTAGAACTTTCACCATATGATTTAACAAGAGGTAGAATTACATGGAGAGCTAAATAAGGTAGAGTTACTTACTTAATATCTACCACAAAAGTAATATGAGGAGGGTTAGCTATGAAAGTAAGACCATCAGTTAAGCCTATTTGTGAAAAGTGCAAAGTTATCAGAAGAAAAGGAAAAGTAATGGTAATCTGTGAAAATCCTAAGCACAAACAAAAACAAGGCTAACAATCACTTTAACAGTATTATTTTGTAATAAATGATATTGACATTTCAGCAAAAGTCAAATATGATTATATAGTCGTTTAATTAATCAAAATTATTTTAGGGCGGCTGACAATGGTTTAATCTATTGGCCTAAAATTTTAATATATATAAATAAATTAAAAAATAACACATTTCAATCATCAGGAGGTGTAAATTTCAATGGCAAGAATAGCAGGCGTTGACCTACCAAGAGAAAAAAGAGTTGAAATAGGTTTAACTTATATCTATGGAGTAGGTTTATCAACTTCACAAAAAATCTTAGCTACAACAGGAATAAATCCAGATACAAGAATCAAGGATTTATCTGAAGAAGAAGTTAATGAAATTAGAACTTATATAAATAAGAACTTAATCGTTGAAGGTGACTTAAGAAGAGATGTTGCTTTAAACATTAAGAGATTAATAGAAATAGGATCATATAGAGGAATTAGACATAGAAGAGGTCTTCCAGTAAGAGGACAAAAAACTAAGACTAATGCAAGAACTAGAAAAGGTCCTAAGAAGACAATAGCTAATAAGAAGAAATAGTAAGGAGGTAAGATAATGGCAGCTCAAAAAGTCAAGAAGACTAGAAGAAGAAAAGAAAGAAAAAATGTTGAGCATGGTGCTGCGCACATTAAGTCAACTTTTAATAATTCAATAGTTACTTTAACAGATGCAGTAGGTAATGCTTTATCATGGTCAAGTGCGGGTGCATTAGGATTCAGAGGATCAAGAAAGAGCACACCATTTGCAGCACAAATGGCAGCTGAAACTGCAGCTAAAGCAGCTATGGAGCACGGCTTAAAAAGTATAGAAGTTTATGTTAAAGGACCTGGTTCAGGAAGAGAAGCAGCTATCAGATCCTTACAAGCAGCAGGCTTAGAAGTAACATTAATTAAAGATGTTACTCCAATCCCACACAATGGTTGTAGACCACCAAAGAGAAGAAGAGTCTAGTCTAACCGTAATAGGAGGTGTAATTTAATGGCAAGATATACTGGCGCTACATGTAGATTATGTAGAAGAGAAGGTATGAAACTTTTCCTTAAAGGTGATAGATGTTTCACTGACAAATGTGCATTTGTTAGAAGAAGCTACGCACCAGGACAACATGGAGCAAACAAAAAGAAGATCTCTGGCTATGGAGTTCAATTAAGAGAAAAACAAAAAGCAAAAAGAATATATGGTGTATTAGAAAGCCAATTCAGAGCATATTATGAAAAAGCTGAACACATGAAAGGTATTTCAGGTGAAAACTTACTTAAATTATTAGAAATGAGACTTGATAACGTAGTTTATAGATTAGGTTACGGTGCATCAAGAAATGAAGCTAGACAATTAGTTACTCATGGTCATTTCTTAGTAAATGGTAAAAAAGTTGACATCTGTTCATACAGCGTATCAGCTAACGATGTAATTACTGTATGCGAAAAGAGTAGAGCTTCTGAAAAGTTCAAAACTTTCGCTGAAAATCCAAAAACTTTACCAGCTTGGTTAGAAGCAAATGTTGATAACTTTGAAGGAAAAGTTGTAGCAGTGCCATCAAGAGAAGAAATAGATGTGCCTGTTAACGAAACACTTATTGTTGAGTTATACAGTAAATAATATTAATATATTTGTTTTTATTAGAGAAATTTATCACAATATATGCAAATATAGAATCAGTTGCCCTCATAATAAGGTTGCCATTTATAATATAGGGAGGGTTTGTCAATGTTAGAAATCGAAAAGCCAATAATCGAATGTATAGAATCTAATGAAGATGGTACATATGGTAAATATGTTGTTGAGCCACTTGAAAGAGGATATGGTATTACATTAGGGAATGCCTTAAGAAGAATATTATTATCATCTCTTCCAGGAGTGGCACCAACTTCTGTTAAGATAGATGGAGTTTTACATGAGTTTTCTACTGTTCAAGGTGTTAAAGAAGATGTTACAGAATTAATTCTTAACATAAAATCTTTAGCTTTAAAAATGAATGGTGAAGGGCCAAAGGTTATTTATATTGATGCTAAAGGACCAGGAGAGGTTACTGGAGCTGATATAAAGACTGATGGTGATGTTGAAGTTGTCAATAAGGATTTACATATTGCAACTTTAGATTCTGATGGTAGACTTTACATGGAATTGACAGTTAATAATGGAAGAGGTTATGTTACTCAGAACAAAAACAAGAGTGATGATTTACCAATTTCATCAATTGCAGTTGATTCAATCTATACACCAGTAAAAAGAGTTAATTTTACTGTTGACAACACAAGAGTTGGTCAAATTACTGATTATGATAAATTAACTTTAGAAATTTGGACTAATGGAACAATCAGAATAGATGAAGCTATTAGTTTATCTGCAAAAATACTTATCGAACACTTTAAATTATTCATGTCATTAACAGATAATACTAATGATATTGAAGTAATGGTAGAAAAAGAAGAAGATAAGAAAGAAAAAGTCCTAGAAATGACTGTTGAAGAACTTGATTTATCAGTTAGATCATATAACTGTTTAAAGAGAGCAGGAATAAATACAGTTCAAGAACTTGCTACTAAATCTATGGATGATATGATGAAAGTAAGAAATCTAGGAAAGAAATCTTTAGAAGAAGTTGAAAGAAAGCTTAAAGAATTAGGTTTATGCCTAAAGTTAAGTGAAGAGTAAGGAGGTAAATCCATGGCAGGTTATCGTAAATTAGGTCTTCCTACAGATCAAAGAAAAGCTATGCTAAGAAATCTTGTTACTAGCTTATTAAAACATGGTAAGATCGAAACAACTGAAACAAGAGCTAAAGAAACTAGATCTATAGCTGAAAAAATGATCACTCTTGGTAAGAGAGGGGATCTTCATGCTAGAAGACAAGTATTAGCTTACGTTCAAGAAGAATTAGTTGTTAAAAACTTATTCGACAATGTAGCTCCAAAGTATGCTGAAAGAAACGGCGGATATACTAGAATGATTAAAAAAGGTCCTAGAAGAGGGGACGGAGCTGAAATAGTAATACTTGAATTAGTATAATACTAAAGGGATTAAGGAAACTTAATCCCTGTTTTAATATATAGAAATATATTTTCTTTTTTTATGTTATAATACATATGTATATACATTTAAGTTGAAGATATTTAAAATTAAGATAAATTAGTAATTTACTAATTTATTATAGAGATGTTTTTTAATTTGATAAAATATTCACTTTTTATTGAAAATATATAAAATTAGTATATAATTAAACTATTAATTGAAAATTTATACAGAATAAAGAGAGATTTGTATAATAAATTAGTATATGAACCATGGAGGTTAGGTAATGAAGGATGCAATGGTACAATGCATAAATGTATCTTTTAAATATATAAAAAATACAGAAGAAGGTAAAACTGAAGAGAAATATGCAGTCAAAGATGTTAATTTAGAAGTTAAAAAAGGCGAATTTTTAGTTGTTTTAGGACACAATGGTTCTGGAAAATCAACCATAGCTAAACATATGAATGCATTGGTGATTCCAACCGAAGGTACCGTGTTAGTTGATGGTATTGATACAAAAGATCCAGAAAGAATATGGGACGTTAGAGCTAAAGCAGGAATGGTATTTCAAAACCCAGATAACCAGATTGTAGCGACAATAGTAGAAGAAGATGTTGCTTTTGGTCCTGAAAATTTAGGTATTGAACCACAAGAAATCCGTAGAAGAGTTGATGAAAGTTTGGAAAAGGTAGGAATGAGTGAATATAAAAGACATGCACCTCATTTATTATCTGGTGGGCAAAAACAAAGAGTTGCTATAGCTGGTATTCTTGCTATACAGCCTGAATGTATTATTTTTGATGAGCCTACAGCAATGCTTGATCCATCTGGAAGAAAAGAAGTTATGAAAACTATAAAAGAGCTTAATGAAAAGCATGGGATAACAGTAGTTCTTATAACTCATTATATGGATGAAGCTGCTCAAGCTGATAGAATTGTTGTTATTGATGGTGGACACGTAATGATGGAAGGTATTCCAAGAGAAATATTTCCACAGGTTGAACATATGAAAAAAATTGGTTTGGATGTTCCACAAGTGACTGAACTTGCTTATGAATTAAAAGAGGCTGGTTTAGATATAAATGAAAAAATACTTAATGTAGATGAGATGGTGAATGAATTATGTCAATTAAAACAGAAAATTTAACACATATTTATATGCCTAAGAGTCCTTTTGAAAAAGTGGCTTTGGATAATGTATCCGTAGAAATTGAAGATGGTGATTTTGTAGCTTTAATAGGACACACTGGTTCAGGAAAATCAACCCTTATACAACATTTTAATGGATTACTTGAGGCATCTAGCGGAAAGATAATTGTTGATGGTGTTGATATAACAGAGAAAAATGTAAAATTAACTGATATAAGAAAAAAAGTAGGTTTAGTATTTCAATATCCAGAATATCAGATATTCGAAGAAACTATTTCAAAGGATATTGAATTTGGACCTAGGAATCTAGGGTTATCTGAAGATGAGATAACTAGAAGAGTTAAAAAATCAATGGAGATGGTAGGTTTAGATTATGAAACTTATAAAGATAGATCTCCGTTTGATTTAAGTGGAGGACAAAAAAGAAGAGTTGCAATAGCAGGTGTTATAGCTATGGAACCAACAACTCTGATATTAGATGAACCTACAGCAGGATTAGATCCAAAGGGTAGGGATGATATATTAGGGCAGATTAAGAAGTTACATAAGGATTATAATATGACTGTAATAATTGTTAGCCATAGTATGGAGGATGTAGCAAATATTGCAAAAAGGGTTATTGTAATGAACCATGGTAAGGTAGCTCTTGAAGGTACTCCAGCAGAAGTATTTAAAGAAGTTGATAAGCTTGAGAGTATAGGCCTTGCAGTACCACAAGTAACGTATTTAATAAGAAATTTAAGAGCAAAAGGGTTTGATATTTCAGATAGTATATTTACTATCGAAGAAGCTAAAAGGGCTATTCTATCTATTTTTGCTTCAAATAGTATAAAGGGGGATAAGTAGTCGTGTTAAAAGATATTACAATAGGACAGTATCTACCAGGTGAATCTTTTGTTCATAAATTAGATCCTAGAACAAAGATATTAATATCTCTAATATTTATAATATGTTTGTTTATAGTGAATAAATTTATTGGATACACTGTGGTTATTGGATTCCTATTAGCAGTAATTTTAGTTGCAAAAATTCCATTTAGATTCATAGTTAAAGGATTAAAGCCTATATTTTTATTAGTAGTATTTACAGCAGTACTAAATATTTTTATGATTAAAGGTACTCCAGATACATTACTATACAAGATTGGGTTCTTATCTATATATGTAGAAGGTGTGAAGACGGCAGCATTTATGGCAATAAGATTAATTCTGTTAATAATAGGCACATCAATACTCACATTAACTACATCTCCAATAGAGTTGACTGATGGGATTGAAAAACTTTTAAGACCTATTGGCAAAGAAATTGCTCATGAATTAGCTATGATGATGACTATTGCTTTAAGATTTATTCCAACACTTATTGATGAAACAGATAAAATAATGAAAGCACAGAAGGCAAGAGGTGCAGATTTTGAATCAGGTGGAATTATACAGAAGGCAAAAAGTCTTGTACCGCTATTAGTACCACTATTCATCAGCTCTTTTAGAAGAGCTGATGAACTTGCAATGGCTATGGAAGCAAGAGGATATAGAGGTGGGGCTGGAAGAACAAGAATGAAAGTTTTGAAATTTACATCTAAGGATACTGTTGCTTTTATCGTAGCTACATTAATAATAGTATGGTCGTTAGTAGTTAGATTTATCCTTTAATATTAGGGATGGTTTTAGTTAGAACTATTCTCAGTATATTTTTATAAATGAATTAATTAAACTAATAAGTTTTAACAATGATGCTTTGATTTTATTAAATATTATTAAAGCATCATTATTTTTATTTTTCGTTAATTTGTAATATACTTAATATGTTTAAATAGGCAGAGAAAATTTATTAGTGATAAGATGCCATATATAATATTATTAAAATTTAATTAACAAGAGGATTAAGATGAGAAATATAAAATTAACAATTGAATTTGATGGTAGTGAATTTTGTGGCTGGCAAAAGCAGCCCAAAGGAAGAACTGTTCAGAAGGTAATTGAAGAAGCAATTTTTAAGGCTACTGGTGAAGAAATTATTATTAATGGAAGTTCAAGAACTGACTCAGGGGTTCATGCTAAGGATATGATAGCTAATTTCTTCACTAATAGCACGATTCCGGGTGATAAATTTAGAGAAGCACTAAATGTACGTTTACCAAAGGATGTGTCTATAATAAGGTCAGAAGAGGTATCTGAAGATTTTCATGCAAGGTACTCATCAAAGGGAAAAACATATTCATATACAATAATCCATAGATATGAGAGAGTATCTTTTGGTCATCAGTATGTATACCATTGGAGGCATGATTTAGATATTGATAACATGAGAGAAGCTTGTAAATATTTTATTGGAACCCATGACTTTAGAGCCTTTATGTCTCCAGGAAGTTCTATAAAAACAACAGTACGTACAATAACAGATTTGCATATAGAACAAAATGGAGAGAAAATTAAGATTTTTGTAAGTGCTGATGGATTTTTATATAATATGGTTAGAATAATAGTTGGAACTCTAATTAAGGTGGGAAATAAAAAGTTAAAACCGGAAGATATTCAGGATATAATACGTGAAGGTAATAGAAAACGTGCTGGAATGGTAGTTCCGCCTAATGGATTAGTCCTAGAAAAAGTTTTTTATTAAATGTCAAAAAATTGTTGACACGCCCGTAAGCGTGTATTATAATAATGTATGTTTGTTAAAACATTTATGTATATAAGATCCACTAGCCCCGGGTCTTGACATAAACAATTTTACTTTAAATTAAAAGTAAATATTAATGTAAGTTCAGGGAGGGAAACAGATGAAATCATACATTGCTAAAGCAAGTGAAATCGAAAGAAAATGGTATGTTGTTGATGCTGCTGGTAAGCCACTAGGTAGAGTTGCTAGCCAAGTTGCTTCAATTTTAAGAGGAAAAAATAAACCAACTTTTACACCTAACGTTGACTGCGGAGACTTCGTTATCGTAATAAACGCAGAAAAGGTAGTTTTAACTGGTAAAAAGTTAGATCAAAAATTAATGAGAAAGCATAGTCTTTACCCAGGCGGATTAAAAGAAACTCCATACAGAGTAGTATTAGATAAGAAACCTGAATTCGCATTCGAAGAAGCAGTAAGAAGAATGCTTCCAACAGGCGTATTAGGAAGACAAATGTTAAAGAAATTAAATGTATACAGAGGTGCAGAACATAATCACGCAGCTCAAAAACCAGAAGTACTTGAGTTAAGATATTAATATATACTCGGGAGGAGGAATAAAAATGGCAAAAGTTCAATACATGGGAACTGGAAGAAGAAAAAAATCAGTTGCAAGAGTAAGACTTGTACCAGGAAATGGTAAGGTTGTTGTAAATAAAAGAGAAATAGAAAGCTTTTTTGGTTTAGAAACTTTAAGAGTTATCGTAAACCAACCATTAGTTTTAACTGGAACTAAAGATAAGTTTGACGTTTTAGTTAATGTTCATGGTGGTGGATTCACAGGTCAAGCTGGAGCTATCAGACACGGTATAGCTAGAGCATTAGTTAAATCTGATGAAGCTTTAAAATCAGAATTAAAGAAGGCTGGATTCTTAACTAGAGATTCAAGAATGAAAGAAAGAAAGAAATACGGTCTTAAAAAAGCAAGAAAGGCTTCTCAATTCTCAAAGAGATAGTTTGGAGCTATTCAAATCCTGCAAGCAGTATGTTTGTGGGATTTTTTTTATGGAAATTTATAAAGGTTCTCTTTGGTTAGATTAATTAATCTATGTTATCAGTAATTTAGTTTGAGTATTTATATTTTTCTTTTATAGGATAATCATATGAATTTAAAATTCTTTTCAGAAGGATCTAGAGTTATAAGACTACAATCATATTATTTCCTTTAATATTATAATTAATATTTTAAGGAAAGTTTTATGGAAATAAATATGTAAGCATAAGCTTAAAATGTAAGAAAAATACATGTTATATTAAAAATAGGTTAAAAATCAAGCGAAAATATTAACATAAGGTTAAAAATAAGATAAAATTAATATGTAATATAATAAATAAATTAACCGAAGGAGAATAAATTGTGGATACAATAAAGGTTATTATTCAATTAATGGGTGGATTAGGGCTATTTATTTATGGTATGAAATTAATGGGGGATGGATTAGAGAATGCAGCAGGGGAAGGTTTAAAAACTATTCTTGAAAAGGTTACAAGCAATCGTATTATGGGGGTTGGAATTGGTGCGATTGTTACAGCTGTTATTCAGAGTAGTAGTGCCACTACAGTAATGGTTGTAGGATTTGTTAATGCAGGTCTTATGACATTAGCACAAGCGGCAGGTGTTATAATGGGTGCCAATATAGGTACAACTATTACAGCACAACTTGTAGCTTTTAAGCTAGATCAGGTTGCTCCTGTATTCGTATTTGTAGGTGCAGCATTAGTTATGTTTGCTAAAGCTAAAAAAAGAAAAGAAATAGGAAATATAATCCTTGGTTTTGGTATACTATTTACTGGAATGGGTGCAATGAGTGGAGCAATGAAGCCATTAGCATCATCGCCAATGTTTACAGACGTATTATTAGCAATAGGGGATAATTGGTTTATTGGAATTATAGCAGGTGCTGCTATTACAGCCGTATTACAAAGTTCATCAGCAACAACTGGTATATTGATTGCTTTAGCATCAACTGGACTTATAGATATAGGACTAGCATTACCAATAGTTTTTGGATGTAATATAGGTACTTGTATAACAGCTATGCTTGCAAGTGTAGGAACTAACAAAACTGCACATAAAGCAGCATTATTACATTTAGTATTTAATATAGTTGGAACAATTGTATTCCTACCTTTTATAGGACTTATAGCAAAGTTTGTTCAGCATGTCAGTCCAGATGATGTAAGCAGACAGATTGCGAATGCACATACGGTATTTAATGTTGCTAATACAGCATTACTTTTACCATTTACTAATTACATAATTAAATTTATAAACAAGGCAATTCCTTGTGAAGAAAATATTGAAAAAGCTGGACCAAAATATATTGATGATAGAGTTTTAGAAACTCCAGTTATTGCAGCCGGACAAGTTATTAAAGAAACTATAAGAATGGCTAATAAAGCAAAAGAGAATGTTGAATTATCTATGAAGGCTTTTGTTGATGGTGATGAATCACTAATTGAAAAGGTGTATGAAAATGAAAAAATAATTAATATACTTGAAGAAAGCATAACTGAATATTTAGTGAAACTTGCTAAGTGTGATTTATCAGATAAGGAAAAAGGTATTGTTGCATCAACATTCCATGTAATTATTGATATTGAGAGAATAGGAGATCATGCAGATAATATTGCAGATTTAACTATTGAAAAGATAAATAAAAATTTAAAATACAGTAAAGATGCTATTGATGAATTATATGAAATTTATAACTCAACACTAGAAGCATTAGAAATAGCTATTGATTCTTATGTAACAAGAGATATTACTAAAGCAAAGAGTATTATCGATGTTGAAGATAAGATTGATGCATATCAAAGAACTTATAGAGAAAAGCATATTCAAAGATTATATGATGGTAAATGTAATGCATTTGCAGGTGCTGTGTTCTTAGATTTAATAAGTTCTTTTGAAAGAATAGGAGATCATTCAACTAATATTACTGAGAGTGTATTAGAAAATTACGTTAATTAATGATTTGCAAAAAGAGATTCCAAATGAAGGAGTCTCTTTTTTGATTTTAAATAAATTTTATTAAGCTATTTTTTATTTAGAGATATTGATAAATGAAAGAAAGGACCACTTTCATTTTATTTATGAATAAATTACTCCTTAGTGCAGACAATATTCTAGAGGATAATTTTATTAGAAGGAGAAGTAATAATGAAGTTTAGAAGAATTTTATCTTTAATGTGTATTTTGCTTATTATATTTTCCATGCCTATAAAAGTTAAGGCTGAAGATGAAAAAGATCAGCATATAATATTAATTGATGCAGGTCATGGTGGGATTGATGGAGGAGCAAAATCAAAAAATGGAACTATCGAAAAAGATATAAATCTTGCTATAGCATCAAAACTAAAGAAAAAGCTTGAAGATGGTGGATATAAAGTATATATGACAAGAGAAGATGATTCCCAGTTAGCTAAAAAGAAAGTAGAAGATTTAACCAAGAGGTGTCAATTAAAAAAAGAAACTCAATGTGAAGTATTTATTTCAATACATCAGAATATGTTTCCACAGGCAAACTGTTTTGGTGCACAGGTGTGGTATGCATCAAATGATAAGAGCAAAGAATTGGCAGAAGGAATTCAGGAATCATTAAAAGAGCAGATTAAGGATAATAATAAAAGAATAGCTAAAGCTGCAAAAGATCAGTATAAAATATTAAGGGATGGTTATGATGGAGCTTGTATTTTAGTAGAATGCGGTTTCTTATCTAATTCAGAGGAAGAGCAAAGATTAAAGTCTGATGAACATCAAGAAAATTTAACAGAAGGAATCAAAAGTGGTTTAGATAAGTACTTTGAAAGTAAGTAGTTTTATATTAGAAACTATTATTTATAAATTTATTTTTAAATTATATGTAAAACTCAATTGAGTTAATGTAATTGTTTTTGAGTTTTACATATTTAATTTTTGAATAATACCAAAAGAGATTACATTAACTTAATTTATATACAAGAGGTTTTTAAACAATCAATAGAAATGGGTCCAACCTTAATACTATTTCTAGGTGGATTACTGGAAAAATAATCGCCATTAAATAACAAGAAAGCATTATATATTATTAGGCATATTAAGCAGAGGGTTAATGCATAGATAATAAATGTTAGTAGTTGATTTAATTTGTTATCATTCATAAAAATAAATCCTTTCCTATGTATATTGCTTATGTTTAAATATAGTATCAAATTTTTATAAATATGAAATTAAAAACATAAAATCTCCTCTTAAATAAATATTTTATTGTTGTAAATACAGAGAAAAAATTTTAAACTTAAATAGAGTAATAAGTAGAGGAGTTGTTATAATGCGCGAAGTAAATGTAGCTTTAATTACTGATACTGTAAAAAGGTTATCAATAGAAGCTAATTATTTTTTAGGGGCTGATATAAAAGAATCATTAGAAAAATCAAGAAAAGAAGAAACATACGAACTAGCAGGACAAGTTCTTGATAAAATCATTTTAAACTCTGAAATTGCATGCAAAGAAAAAATGCCTATGTGCCAAGATACAGGTATGGCATGTGTATTCTTGGAAATAGGACAAGACGTACACTTTGTAGGGGGAAATTTAGAAGCAGCTATAAATGAAGGTGTAAGAAGAGGATATGAAGATGGATTTTTAAGAAAATCAGTTGTAGATGATCCTATAAGAAGAGTTAACACAAAGGATAATACTCCAGCAGTAATTTATTATGATATTGTGGATGGAGATAAAGTAAAGGTTACTTTGGCTCCAAAGGGGTTTGGTTCAGAAAACATGAGTAAAATAGGTATGCTGAAACCATCTGATGGTTTAGAAGGGGTTAAGAATTTTGTTATAGAAACAGTAAAAGCAGCTGGACCTAATCCATGTCCTCCTATGGTTGTTGGTGTAGGTATTGGAGGAACATTTGATAAAGCAGCATATTTAGCTAAAAAAGCTTTAATTAGACCAATAAACACAAGTAACAAAGATGAATTTTATAAGGATTTAGAAATAGAGTTATTAGAAAAAATAAATAAACTTGGAATTGGACCACAAGGATTTGGTGGAAAGACAACAGCTTTAGGTCTGAATATTGAGACATATCCAACACATATAGCAGGTCTTCCAGTAGCGGTTAATATTAATTGCCATGCTACTAGGCATAAAGAAGCAATAATATAGAAAGTTTCAATTTTGAATAATAGATTAAATTGAATATTACATAGATTGGGGGATAAAACATGGAAATAAAGTTAAATACACCTCTTACAGCTGATAAAACAAAAGGTTTAAAAGCAGGGGACAGTATACTGTTAAGTGGTGTAATATATTCAGCAAGAGATGCAGCACATAAAAGACTTGTTGATTTACTAGATGAGGGTAAGGAACTTCCATTGAATATAAAAGATGAGACTATATATTATGTTGGTCCATCACCTGCAAAGCCAGGAAGTGTTATAGGATCAGCAGGGCCAACTACAAGTTATAGAATGGATGCCTATGCTCCGAGATTAATGGATCTTGGATTAAAAGGAATGATAGGAAAAGGTGCAAGAAATAAAGAAGTAATTGATGCAATAGTAAGAAATAATTCAGTTTATTTTGGAGCTATTGGTGGTGCAGCAGCACTTATTGCAAAAAGCATAGTAAAATCAGAAATTATAGCATATGAAGATTTAGGTGCTGAAGCTATAAGAAGAATGGAAGTAAAAGATATGCCATTAGTAGTAATTATAGATTCAGAAGGAAACAATCTGTATGAATTAGGCCAGAAAGATTATTTGAGTACAATAAAGTAATTTGCATTATATATATTGAAAAAATTGAATTTTAGGTTAAATAAAACATTGTAGGTTTAAATTCTAAATAAGTTCTATTATGATAAATAAAAGCTCAAAGAGATAATTGAAATTTTCTTCTTTGAGCTTTTTATATGTAATTATAATTATTCACAGGATTTACAAACAAATGTGAATAATTTCTTTATTTCATAAAATAATTGTGGATAAAATTTCAGTTATGAATAGATTATATATTCATAAAGCCTTTACCTCTTACTTCTGATATATCAACAATTGTTATAAATGCTGATGGATCTATCTGATATATTGTATTTTTTAATTCAACCATTTGGCGTGCAGTTACTATACAATATAACATTTTCTTTCTATCATGCGTATATTCACCTTCAGCAAGTAATGATGTAACTCCTCTATGAAGATCTTTTATAACATAATTAATTACATCTGCTTCTTTTTTAGTAAGTATAAGAAGTAATTTTTTACTACTAAATCCTTTAAGCATTTTATCAAGTACTATACTTTGAATAAAAAGAGAAATCAATGTGTATAGAGCTTGAGGAAGTCCGAATATAAATGCACCGATTATAATAATTATTACGTTAAGAGAAAATCCTAAACTTCCAATATTAAAATTAGAATGCTTTTTTCTAATTAGCATTGTTACTACATCAGTACCACCAGTAGAACCATTTCTCAAAAAAACAAGTCCATATCCAATTCCGCAAAGTACACCACCATATATACAATAGAGCAATAAATCGAGCCCATCGATATTTATAGCAGAAGCTATAGGTTTAGTTATCATAAGTGAAATTGATAGTGAAAGCATTCCGATAGTAGTATAAATAGTGAATGATCTACTAAGCTTTTTAAAACTCACAGCTAGTAGAGGAATATTGATTAAGAATAATGTAATACCTGCTGGAATATTTGTAGTATATTCAACAAGTAATCCTAGACCAGTAGCACCACCACTTAAAAGCTGTGCATGAGATAAAAAAACATTAACGCCTAGAGATGCAATAATACAACCTAAAAATATGATTAATACATCAAATATATTAGCTCTGTATTTGTAATATGTGTCCATGGTATACTCCTTTAAGTTATAATTCTCTATAATATTAAGACATTTTATAAACTAAAATTCAACCCTTAGAAAATTGTAAAATCAGTAATGAAAAAATACTTTTAATGAGATATATTAAGTACAGCAAATTATGTAAAAAAACAAAAAAGTAATTAACTTATTAATAAAAAAGTATGACTAAAAATATGAAAATAATTTTTAGCACTTTTTATACATATCATATTAATATTTTTTTGTGATAATATATTTAATATAGGATGTAGTATTAGGCTCGTAATTTACATATTATTATTTATGTGCTTATTTTTAAAATATTATTTATGAATAATGTATGTTCATTATTAATTTAATGAACATTTAAGTTTATAATAAATATATATGATGCTATATTTACTTTAGTTACAATTAAATGATAGGCAACAGTAATTGCAATATAAGGAGAATGAGTATGAATAGAATATCATTGCCAGGAAAAGCAAAAAATAAAAGAATTATTTTATTTATTTTAATATTAATTTCAATTGGAATATTGATTTATGAATTTATTAATAATACAAAAAATAAAAATACTAATAAAGATATTAACAATATCAGTAATGAACAATTAATAGGAGCATCTGAAAAGAATAATGATTTTATAACTGAATCTCAAAATGAAAATATTAAGAATAATGAAGTTCGGGATATATCAGAAAGAGAAAGAGAGTTATATAATAATGCATATACAACCTTTTTTTCAGGGGATTATGCAATGGCTATAAATAAAGCAAATGAGTTAGTAGAAGAATTTCCTAATAGTTATATGGGATATAATATAAGAGGCATAGCGAAGGCCTATGATGGTGATTTTGACGGAGGAATGTCAGATATAAATAAATCATTGGATATCAATTCTGATTATGGATATGGGCGATTTAATAAAGCACTTACATATGAGTTATACAATCAGTTTGATGAATCACTTAAATGGTATAATAAGGCTCTTGAAGTTGAAGAATATGTATGGACCTATTATGGAATTGCATCTATATACGGAAGAAGAGGAGATGTTAATAGGACTATAGAGTATTTGACTAAAGCTATTAATATGGATAGTGCAGTAAAAGAAGAAGCAAAAAATGAATCGGATTTTGATCCAGTAAGAAATTCACTGGAATTTAAAAATCTTATTGAAGAATAAAAAATGACATGAGATTGTAATAGTTATATTTTAATATAACATAGGGAGCAGGAGGTAAAGTAATGTTTAATGTGTTGGTAGTAGATGATGAAAAAGAAATAAGAGATGCAATAGAAATATATTTAAGAGGTGAAAATTTAAATGTATTAAAAGCTGAGGATGGACTCAAAGCCCTAGATATATTAGAAGAAGAGAAGGTTCATTTAATAATATTAGATGTAATGATGCCTAAACTTGATGGAATAAGAACATGCCTAAAAATAAGGGAAACTGAGAATCTTCCTATAATAATGCTTTCTGCAAAAGGTGAAGATTCAGACAAGATTTTAGGATTAAATGTAGGGGCTGATGATTATATAACTAAACCATTTAATCATTTAGAATTAGTTGCTAGAGTTAAGTCTCAGCTTAGAAGATATGAAAAGCCTTTGAATGTAGAGGAAGGAAAAGACATAATAAAGGTTAAAGATTTGGTTATTGATACAATAGCTAAAAAAATAACAGTAAGAGGAGAAGAAATTAAGGCGACTGCAACAGAGTATAAAATACTCCATCTTCTTGCATCCAATTTAGGAAAAGTATTTTCAATAAAAGAAATATATGAAAAAGTATGGGAAGAAATTTTTTATAAAAGCGAAAATACAGTAACAGTTCATATTAGAAGAATACGAGAAAAGATAGAAATAAATACGAAGGAGCCTGAATATATTAAGGTGGTGTGGGGGATTGGCTACAAGATTGAAAAGGAAGATTAATTCATATATAAGCAGCATTTATTTTATAGATATTCTGATTATTTCAATAATAACACTAATGCTATTTTCAATATTAGGAGATTATGCACAGGTAAATAGAACTCAGCACCAGTTAGCAGTACAAGAGATACAGGAAAATACACAGGAACTTATTACACTAATAATTATAAATACAATATTTATAACAAAGATTATGTTGGTTATAAAAAGAAATCCCAGATCACCTAAAATTAAATCTAATATAATCAATAATGTTATTTTTGTTTTAAAAAAGGGTTTTAAATATAAAGAAACGAGAACTACATTATTAGTTTCAATAATACTTGGAGTAATAACTCTTGTGACGTACTTATATTTTCTGGCAACTGGTGGATATGAAAATAATATATTTGTTAGATTCTTTCAGACATATCCATTTAAAGGCAGTATTTTTATGATCATGATACTATTTTTAACAATGATCTATGGAGCAAAAAAAACTTTAGATATAAGTGTAGTTAATGAAGCACTTAGAAAAGTAAATGAAGGAAATCTTCAGGATGACATAATACTTGATGGTTCACCAGCCATTAGAGAACTTGCACATAATATAAATTTAATAAAAGCTGGATATAAGGAGATACTAGAAGAAGGAGTACGAAGTGAGAAATTAAAGACTGAGTTAATTTCAAATGTATCCCATGATTTAAAAACACCGTTAACATCAATAATTAATTATGTAAATATTATAAAAAGTAAGGATATAACGGAAGAGGAACGTTCAGATTATATTGAAATTTTAGAAAAAAAATCGCTTAAATTAAAGGCGTTAATTGAAGATTTATTTGAAATGTCAAAGATAAATAGTGGTAAGCTTAAACTTAATAAAGAGCTTATAGATATTTTATCTCTTGTTCATCAAGGTGTAGGTGAATATAGCAGTCTTTATGAAGAAAAAAATATAAATTTTAAAGTCACATGTGAGGAAGATGCTATATATATGGCTCTTGATGGAAAAATGATATCAAGGGCTATAGAAAATCTTATAATAAATTCTCTTAAATACTCCCTTGAAAACACAAGAGTGTATATAGAGATAGAAAAAAATGAAGGCTACGTTACTATATCTATGAAAAATATAGCAAATTATGAGATGGACTTTAGTGAAGAGGAGATGTTTGAAAGATTTGCAAGGGGAGATAAATCTAGAAATTCTAAAATAGAAGGTTCTGGATTAGGTCTTGCAATAACTAAAAGTATAGTTGAGCTTCACGGAGGTATTATAAAAATACGAAGAGAAGGCGATATGTTTAAAATTTATGTAAAGCTTCCATTGGAAGAATAAAAAATATTAATAAATAAATTTTATCAATTAGGTAGTTAATCTGTAGAAAATAAAAGATTAACTACTTTTTTGTATAGATAATTTATAAATTTGAAGTTTTACAATTAATATATTAACTACTATAATATACGATATGTTGTATGAGGATATTAATATATTTATATATAGACACAAGATATAGTGGAGGGAAGATAATATGTCAGCTTTAAATGAATTATGTATAGATGCTGTTTCTAGTATAAAAGATGAAGAAGGAGTTTATTCAGAAAATAAACTATTAGAGGCATTAAATTTAATAATAAGAGATGGAATGAGTGAAAAACACATAAGAAAATCACTTATTCAGGTTGCTTTAGAATTAACTACAGATATGGAGCCAAATTGGCAATTTGCAGCATCTAAAATATATACATATGAGCTTTATGATGAAGTAAGGGAAAACAGAGGATTAAATAGCAGTGAAGATTTATATAAAAACTATTATGATTTTATATCTCAGCTAACAGATAGAGGTCTTTACGGAAAATATATATTAGATAATTACACAAAGGAAGATATACTTGAATTGGAAAAGACAATAAAACCAGAACGAGATTTTCTTTTTAATTATAGCGGAATAAATCTTCTATCTAAGAGATATTTGGTTCAAGATTATAATAGAAATCCTGTTGAATTGCCTCAGCAGATGTTTATGGGCATAGCTATGCATCTTGCAATTCCGGAAGACAAGTCTAAAAGAGTGTACTGGGCAAAGAGATTTTATGATGTATTAAGTTCATTAAAAGCAACAATGGCGACACCTACTATGTCTAATGCAAGAAAACCATTTTATCAGTTAAGCTCGTGCTTTATTGATACTGTAGAAGATAGTCTAGAAGGTATTTATAAGTCACTTGATAATTTTGCTCAAGTATCTAAATTTGGTGGCGGAATGGGAATATATATGGGAAAAGTAAGAGCACTAGGTTCTTCAATAAGAGGATTTAAAGGTGCTTCAGGTGGAATAATTCCATGGGTAAAATTATTTAATGATACGGCAGTGGCTGTAGATCAGCTAGGAGTTAGAAATGGATCAGTAGCTATATGGCTAGACGCATGGCATAAAGATATTCCAGAGTTTTTACAGATAAGAACAAATAATGGAGATGACAGAAAAAAAGCACATGATGTTTTCCCTGGTTTGTGTTATCCGGATTTATTTTGGAAGTTAGCAGAAAATAATATAGACTCAGATTGGTATATGATGTGTCCTCATGAGATTAAAGAAATAAAGGGTTATTCACTTGAAGATTTTTATGGAGATGAGTGGGAAGAAAAGTATTATGAATGTGTAAATGATGAAAGAATAGAAAAAAGAGTAATGTCTGTAAAAGACATAGTTAGGCTTATAATTAAAAGTGCAGCTGAAACTGGTGCTCCATTTGCTTTTTATAGAGATACTGTTAATAAAATGAATCCTAATAAACATAATGGAATTATTTATTCGTCCAATTTATGTACAGAGATAATGCAGAATATGAGCCCTATGGAAATAAATAAATCAGAAATAATTAATGAAGATGGTTCATGTATAGTAACTCAGAATATAATTCCAGGAGATTTTGTTGTTTGTAATCTTTCATCAGTAGTATTAGGAAATATAGATGTATGTAGTGAAGAAGAAGTAGAGTATGTTGTTGAAACTCAAATAAGAGCTATGGATAATGTAATTGACTTGAATTATTATTCTGTTCCTTTTGCAGAAGTTACAAATAAGAAATATAGAGCAATAGGTCTTGGAACCAGTGGATATCATCACATGCTAGCGAATAATAGAATCCATTGGACAGAAGAAAAACATAAAGACTTTGCAGATGAAGTATATGAAAGAATTAATTATTATGCAGTAAAAGCAAGTATGAAAATTGCAAAAGAAAAGGGTGCGTATAATTTATTCAAAGAATCTGATTGGGATAATGGAGATTATTTTGAATTAAGAGGATATAAAGATGAAAAATGGTGTGCATTAAGAAAAGAGATAAAAGAAAATGGAATGAGAAATGGATATCTCTTAGCAGTAGCACCAAACGGTTCGACTGCAACCATAGCAGGAACATCAGAAGGAATAGATCCTGTAATGGCAAGATTTTATTTAGAAGAAAAAAAGGGAAGTATAATTCCTAAAACAGCTCCAGATCTTAATGATGATAATTATTGGTACTATAATCCAGCATATAATATAGATCAAGGGTGGTCTGTTCAAATGAATGGAATACGTCAAAGACACATAGATCAAGGTCAATCTTTTAATTTATATATAACCAATAATTATACAATGAGACAGATAATGAATTTATATATTGAAGCATGTAAATGTGGAGTAAAATCAATTTACTATGTTAGGTCTAAATCACTAGAAGTTACTGAATGTGAAAGCTGCTCAGCTTAATTTAGTTAACAGTTTTGTATGAAATATTTATGAAAGTTTCATTGGAGTTTATATGTTTTTTAAGAAAGGCTTAGCCTTTCTTAATTTGACATGATATTCATTTAAAATACAAAAAAATTTCTTGGGAAATAATAATAATAGAAAAAATAACAAGAATATTGAAATTAGAAACTTCATTTTTCAATACATGAATAAAATACATCAATGAATAGGAGTATTAATAATGAGTATAAACAAGAAACCTCTTTTTAATGAATTTGGAGATAGGGAAATCACTAAGAAGAGACTTATAAATGGTAATACAACCAATTTAAATGATTTTAATAATATGAAGTATACATGGGTTTCAGACTGGTATAGACAGGGGATGAATAACTTTTGGATTCCTGAGGAAGTAAACTTATCTCAAGATTTAAAGGATTATCAAAACTTATTAGATGAAGAAAGAATTGCATATGATAAAATATTATCTTTTTTGATCTTTTTAGATTCAATACAAACAGCAAATTTAAGCAATATAAATAACTATATAACAGCAAGTGAAGTTAATTTGTGCTTGACAATACAGAGTTTTCAAGAGGCTGTGCACTCACAAAGTTATAGTTATATGCTAGATAGTATCTGTTCTCCTGAAAAAAGAAATGAAATATTGTATCAATGGAAAGATGATGAGATATTGCTAAACAGAAATAAATTTATAGGAGACTTATATAATGAATTTATAGATAACCCTACAGAAGAGACTCTATTAAAGACACTTATGGCAAATTATATTTTAGAAGGAATTTATTTTTATTCAGGATTTATGTTCTTTTACAACTTAGAGAGAAATGGAAAAATGCCTGGATCAGCTCAAGAAATAAGATATATAAATAGAGATGAAAATACCCATTTATGGCTTTTTAGAAATATTATAAAGGAACTTCAAAATGAAAATGCAGAATTATTCACTGAGAAAATAAAAAATGAACTTAGAGAGATGATGAAAACAGGAGTTGAACAGGAAATTCTTTGGGGACATTATGTTATCGGTGATAAGATTCAAGGAATTAATAAAAAATTAATTGAGGAATATATAAAATATCTAGGAAATAAGAGGTTAAAGGAAATAAATCTTGAACCTTTATTTGAAGGACATGATGTAAATCCAGCACCGTGGGTTGATAGACAATCTAATGCAAATTCTGTTAAAACAGATTTTTTTGAGGCTCGTTCAACAGCTTATGCAAAAGCTGCAACATTAGTAGATGATCTATAAAAAACCAATGTAAAAAAATGGGAAAGTGATATAATGTTAATATATCCAAAATTTTTTGGGGATTTTTACGAAGAATTTATATAAAAAACTACAAATCAAGTTAAATTCTCATAAAATTATGGTATAATGGTAATGGTTTAAACTCAAATAAAAACTCACAAATATGATGAGGAAAAAAACAAAAACTTTATAATAAAATTAACTATCAAGGAGGAATCCCATATTATGAAAAAAGGTATTGCTGCTTCTAAAGGATATGCAATAGGTACAGTATTCTTACAAGAACATGAAGAAATCGTTATAACAGATGCTAAAATTACAGACGTAGCTGCAGAAAAAGAAAAAATGCAAAAAGCATTAGATAATTCTAGATCTCAGCTAGAAGCAATCAAAGCTAAGGCTGCAGAAGAAATGGGAGCAGAAAAGGCAGAAGTATTCGAAGCTCACATAACATTATTAGATGACCCAGAATTTACTGGTGCAATGATGAATGAAATAGAAATGAACAGTATAAATGGTTTAAAGGCTATTGAAAGTGTTACAAATACATTTGTTGCTATATTCGAATCTATGGATAATGAATATATGAGAGAAAGAGCAGCAGATATCAAAGACGTATCAAAGAGAATATTATCAAACTTTGCAGGAAAAGGCGGAGATGATTTTGCAATTACTGAAAATAATACAATTGTAGTTGCTCATGACTTAACACCATCTGATACAGCAGGATTAGATAGAAGCAAAGTTGTAGGATTTATAACTAATATAGGTGGAAGAACTTCTCATGCAGCTATCATGGCTAGAACATTAGAAATACCAGCTGTACTTGGATTAGGAGACATAACTACTTCTGTTAAAAGTGGAGATAAAGTTATAGTTGATGGTATTACTGGGGATGTTATTATAAATCCTTCAGAAGAAGTACTAGCTGAATATGTAGCTAAGAAGGAAAAATTCCAAGCTGAACAAGAAGAATTAAAGAAACTTATCGAAGTTAAAACAGTTACTAAATCAGGTAAAAGAGTAGAGGTTTGTGGAAATATAGGAAAGCCAGAAGATATAGACCAAGTTTTAGCTAATGGTGGAGATGGTGTAGGTTTATTCAGAACAGAATTCTTATATATGGATAGAGATTCAGCTCCAACTGAAGAAGAACAATTCGCAGCATATAAGACTGTATTAGAAAAAGCTAACGGAAAACAAGTTGTTATAAGAACATTAGATATCGGTGGAGATAAAACTTTACCATACTTACCATTACCAGAAGAGATGAATCCATTCTTAGGATACAGAGCTATAAGACTTTGTTTAGATAGAAAAGATATATTTAAAACTCAATTAAGAGCTTTATACAGAGCAAGTGTACATGGAAAATTAAGAATAATGTTCCCTATGATATCTTCACTTGAAGAATTATTAGATGCTAAAGAGGTAATAAAAGAAGTATTAAAAGAATTAGATGCAGAAAATATAGCTTACTCTAATGATGTAGAGGTTGGTATGATGATAGAAATACCATCTGCAGCAGTTATATCTGATGTATTAGCTAAGCATGTAGATTTCTTCTCAATAGGAACTAATGACCTTATACAATACACTTGTGCAGTAGACAGAATGAACCAAAAGATAAGTCATTTATACAATCAATTTAATCCAGCAGTATTAAGACTTATAAAAATGGTTATAGATAAT
>OGIT01000097.1_pt1 | contig 65231 bp, 62 predicted proteins | sample 1571881 | NCBI WGS metagenome assembly OGIT01 (sample SAMEA2582101, study PRJEB24529) | metagenome | biome: Human gut stool | place: China | collected 2011 | reverse complement strand
TGCCGAGTTGTTCGGCTATCTTCTTATTGGGAGTATTGTGATAACGGCTTAATATGAAAATGTGGCGGCTTTGTTCCGGTAGCTGTTCAAGTGTTTTATATACGATGCGTTGTATCTCAGTATCGAAAATTGTCGCAGGTTCGCATGCTTCCAAGGTGGAGATACGGAGATCGAGTTCACGTTGCTTATGTGTATTGATCGCCTCTTCAGCTTTCATACGCACTTGTTCGTGTTCAAGATAATTGAGTGATTTGTTTTTGATGATAGTAAGCAGCAATGCATGCAGGTTGGAATCTTTTTCCCATTTTTCGCGATTCTCCCACAGGCTGACCATTGCTTCCATCAGAATATCTTCGGCTGCGGCTTTATTTCGGGTGTATGAATAAGCAAACGACAGAAACTTCTTCTGGTTTTCTTGAAAGAACTGGCTGAATAAGTCCATGGTGTGAAGGCTGTTGTTGCTTGGCATGAATAGATTTTAAAGGTTAATTGGATTTTCTTATGACAAAGCAACATAAACTTTTCGTAATATCAAAATGAAAGAATGACTTTTATACTGATTGTCCATAAAAAAAATAACCTGACTATTAATAATAGCCAGGTTATCACTCTGTCAGTAAAGACTAGTGTTATTTATTTCTTTTCCGGACGTGGCAATAAAACTTTTCTTGAAAGTTTGAATTTACCTGTCTTCGGGTCAATATCGATCAATTTCACTTCGATCTCGTCACCCTCTTTAATGCCGGCTTCTTCTACAGTCTCAAGACGTTTCCAGTCAATTTCAGAGATATGGAGTAAACCGTCTTTTCCCGGAAGGAATTCAACAAATGCACCGTAAGGCATGATAGAGCGAACTTTACCTTTGTATACCTCACCTACTTCGGGAACAGCAACGATACCTTTAATCAAGCGGATTGCGTCATCAATCGATTTCTTGTTAGTTCCTGAGATCTCGATGCGACCTACGTTGTCGATTTCTTCGATAGTGATTGTTGCACCTGTTTCTTCCTGCATTCCCTGAATGATTTTTCCGCCCGGGCCGATTACAGCACCGATGAATTCTTTCGGAATAGTCATTGTTTCGATACGAGGTGCGTGATCTTTCAGCTCAGTACGTGGTTCGGAAATTGTTTCTTCTATTTTACCGAGTATGTGCATACGTCCTTCTTTTGCCTGATTTAAGGCGCGTTCCAGGATTTCGTAAGACAGACCGTCTACCTTAATATCCATCTGGGTAGCTGTGATACCGTCTTTAGTACCTGTCACTTTGAAGTCCATATCGCCCAAGTGGTCTTCGTCTCCAAGGATGTCAGACAACACTGCATATTTTTCTTCACCTGCGTTTTTAATCAATCCCATAGCGATACCCGATACAGGTTTTTTAATTTTCACACCGGCATCCATCAGGGCCAAAGTTCCGGCACATACGGTAGCCATCGATGAAGAACCGTTTGATTCAAGGATATCTGAAACGACACGTACTACATAAGGATAGTCTTCCGGAATCATTCTTTTCAATGCTCTGTGAGCCAGATTTCCATGTCCGATTTCACGACGTCCTACACCACGTTGAGCCTTAGCCTCTCCTGTAGAGAAAGGAGGAAAGTTATAGTGTAATAAGAAGCGTTCTTTTCCGTGAGCGAGAACATCGTCGATGATTTTCTCATCCAGTTTAGTACCCAGAGTCACTGAAGTCAATGATTGAGTTTCACCACGAGTAAAGATAGCCGATCCGTGAGGTCCGGGCAGGTAACCTACTTCGCACCAAATCGGGCGGATTTCAGTTGTTTTACGTCCGTCCAGACGCTTTCCTTCATCAAGAATACAACGGCGCATCGCTTCTTTCTCTACGTCATGATAATAACGATCGATCAGAGCACCTTTTTCTTCCAGTTCTTCTTCCGAGAACTGTGCTTTGAATTCGTCGCGGATTGCATCGAAAGCATCCTGGCGTTCATGTTTGTTTCTGTTGCCGGAAGCTGCGATAGCATATGATTTATCATAGCAGGCATCATGAACGGCTTTACGGAGTTCTTCGTCGTTTTCTTCGTGACAATATTCGCGTTTAACAGTCTTACCAACCATTTCAGTCAGTTCCATCTGTGCTTTGCAATGTACTTTGATGGCTTCGTGAGCTACTTTCATTGCTTCCAGTAGTTCGGCTTCCGACACTTCGCTCATTTCACCTTCTACCATCATGATGTTTTCATAAGTAGCGGCAACCATGATATCCATATCAGCTTGTTCAAGCTGATCGAAAGTCGGGTTGATAACGAATTTACCATCGATACGCGCAACACGTACTTCTGAAATTGGTCCGTTGAAAGGAATATCTGAAACAGCCAGTGCTGCGGAAGCAGCCAATCCGGCCAATGCATCAGGCATATCTACACCGTCTGCTGAGAAAAGGATGATGTTTACGTAAACTTCTGCGTGATAGTTATCGGGGAATAAAGGACGGAGAGCACGGTCTACTAAACGGCAAGTAAGGATCTCATAATCAGATGCTCTTCCTTCTCTTTTTGTAAAACCACCAGGAAAGCGGCCGAATGCTGCGAATTTTTCTTTATACTCTACCTGAAGCGGCATGAAATCTGTTCCGGGAACTGCATCTTTAGCGGCACAAACAGTAGCTAACAACATGGTGTTTCCCATGCGAAGCATCACAGAACCATCTGCCTGTTTTGCCAGCTTTCCCGTTTCGAGTGTGATGGTTCTGCCATCTCCCAACTCGATCGTCTTAACAATTGGGTTAATCATAAAAATTGTTTTATCTAATATCTTTCTTTCAAAATTCCCGCAAAGATATACATTTATTGCACTAATATCGTGAAAATGAGATAAAAAGTTAGCAGGAATTTGATTTTTTTCAATTTTGGAACGAAGAACGCGGCAAAATGCTTTGACTAATCTTGAAAAGAAGTATATTTGCAGCTTGAAAAATAACACGCATATTATGAAAAAAGTAACGTTAGTAGCTCTTGTGGCTCTTGCTTTAAGTTCTTGTAATTCTGACCCTAAATTTAATGTAAAGGGAGATGTTTCGGAAGCAGATGGAAAAATGCTTTATCTGGAAGCTTCCGGACTTGAAGGAATTGTGCCTTTGGATTCTATAAAATTGAAAGGAGACGGTTCATTCAGTTTTAAACAATTGCGTCCCGAATCTCCTGAGTTTTATCGTTTACGGGTTGAAGATAAAGTAATTAATTTCTCGGTTGACTCAACAGAAACTGTTAGCATTCAAGCACCTTATACAGATTTCTCTACTGCTTATACAGTGGAAGGATCGGAGAACTCTGCAAAAATTAAAGAGCTGACTCTGAAACAGGTTCGTCTGCAAAAAGATGTAGATGCGTTGGTAAAGGCTGCACAGGCTCATCAATTGGGTAACGATGTTTTTGAAGACAGCTTGGCCGTACTACTGAAAAATTATAAAGATGATGTGAAAATCAATTATATCTTTGCGGCACCCAATACTGCTTCTGCTTATTTTGCACTATTTCAGAAATTAAACAATTATATGATCTTTGATCCGTTGAATAATAAGGATGATATTAAATGTTTTGGTGCAGTGGCTACCAGTCTGAACAATACTTATCCGCACGCGGTGCGTTCAAAGAATCTATATAATATAGTGATAAAAGGTATGAAGAATACCCGTACTCCACAACAGAAGACCATTGAGATACCGGAAGAAAAAATTGCAGAAACCGGTGTGATTGATATTGCTTTGAGAGATATGAAAGGTAATATCCGTAAGCTGACTGACTTGAAAGGTAAAGTGGTTCTGCTTGATTTTACTGTTTATCAAAGTGCGGTGGCAGCTCCTCATAACTTGATGCTGCGTGATTTATACAATAAGTATGCAAGTCAGGGTTTGGAGATTTATCAGGTTTCATTGGATGCCGACGAGCATTTTTGGAAAACATCAGCTGATAATCTGCCTTGGGTATGCGTGCGCGATGAGAATGGAATTTACTCAACCAATGCAGCTTTGTATGGCGTACAGAACCTGCCGGCTTTCTTCCTGATCAACCGAAACAATGAACTGAGGGCCCGTGGGGAGACGGTGAAAGATCTGGAAGGTACTATCAAGTCTATGCTTTAAGTTGTTATAAATTAGAAGATTTCGTTTAAATATGTTACATAGCATTGCTTTTTGCTTGACACATGTCATTTAAAAGGTTATCTTTGCGAAGAAATAATTGAAAAGAGGGTTCCAGCATGACTCATGTTGGAATTCTTTTTTGTTTTATATGACCGTTAAAAATAAAAGGAGGAAAACATCATGGCTTATATGTCAGAAGAAGGTTACAAGAAATTGATGGCGGAACTTAAAGAACTGGAAACAGTGGAACGCCCCAAAATTTCTGCGGCTATAGCTGAGGCGCGCGATAAAGGTGATTTATCGGAGAACGCCGAATACGATGCTGCGAAAGAAGCTCAGGGTATGCTTGAAATGAAAATCAACAAACTCAAAGCTGTTATAGCAGATGCTAAGATTATTGATGAATCGAAACTGAAAACAGATTCAGTACAGATTCTGAATAAAGTAGAATTGAAGAATACCAAGAATGGTATGAAAATGACTTATACCATCGTTTCAGAAAGCGAGGCAAATCTGAAAGAAGGAAAGATTTCCGTTAGCACACCGATTGCTCAGGGATTACTTGGCAAAAAGGTAGGTGATGTTGCTGAGATCCAAGTTCCACAGGGTAAAATCAGTCTTGAAGTAGTAAACATTTCGTTTTAACATGAGGGCAGGTCCATATTCGGGCTTGCCCTATTTTATATATTAGGATTATGGCAACAATATTCAGTAGAATCATAGCGGGTGAAATTCCATGCTATAAGGTAGCTGAAAACGAAAAGTTTTTTGCTTTCCTTGATATCAATCCGTTGGTGAAGGGACATACTTTGGTTGTTCCTAAACAGGAAGTTGATTATATCTTTGATTTGAGTGATGAAGATCTGGCTGCAATGCACGTTTTTGCCAAAAAAATAGCCCGTGCTATTGAAAAAGCTTTTCCTTGTAAAAAAGTGGGTGAAGCAGTGATCGGACTTGAGGTTCCACATGCTCATATTCATTTGATTCCTATTCAAAAAGAATCGGATATGCTTTTCTCTAATCCAAAATTGAAACTGGCAGACGACGAGTTTGTTTCTATTGCCAAAGCTATTAGTTCTGCTTACGAAACAGCCAAATAAAATTTTTCCTTCATTAAATAATAGTAAAGGGGCTGAACGGCAACGTTCAGCCCCTTTTTCTTATTAACTTCGTGGCACTTATAAAGTTAACTTCGTAATTATAGGAAGTTAACTTCTTAGCTGTAATAAGTTAACTTCGTATACTTAGGAAATTAACTTCGTACAGTACTAAATATAATCTTCTCCTAATTTCATTTGTGCATCATTCACATACTTGCGTATGGCATGTTCTTCGTCCTTTTTGCAGATCAGTAATACATTATCTGATTCGGCAACCAAAAAACCTTCCAGACCTTCTATCACTGCAAGTTTACCTTTGGGTAATACAACGATATTGTCATTGCTGTTGTAAATCAATGAGTCGCATTTTAGAGTTACATTTCTTTGTTCGTCTTTAGGTGATAAATCATATAATGATCCCCAGGTTCCAAGGTCTGACCATCCGAAGTCTCCTAAAGAGACATATACATTATCAGCCTTTTCCATAATTCCGAAGTCTATCGAAACGTTAGGGCATGCCGGGAAGTTTTCTTCGATAAAGTCTTTTTCTTCAGGTGTACCATAAATCTCTCTTCCGGGAGCCAGCTTAGATGCTAATTCCGGTAGAAGAGTTTCTCCTGCTTTAATGATTGTATTGACATTCCACATGAAGAGGCCTGAATTCCAATAGAACTCTCCACTTTCAACAAAAACCTTAGCAAGTTCCAGTTCCGGTTTTTCAGTAAATGTCTTTACTTTGTAGAAGTTGTCTCCTTCCTGCTCTGCTATTTGGATATATCCGTATCCGGTTTCCGGACGATTGGGCTTTATACCTAAAGTGAGAAGTTTATCAGATTTTGATACAAAGTCCAGTCCTTTCTCTATAGCGGCTAAAAATTCTCCCTCTTTTAAGATCAGATGATCGGAAGGGGCAACTACGATGTTGGCATTTGGATTTAAAGCACGTATATGATATGATGCCCATGCAATGCACGGAGCCGTATTTCTTCTTGCCGGTTCCAGCAAGATTTGTTTTGGATCTAATTCCGGAAGTTGTTCTTTTACCAAGTCTGCGTATATCGCATTGGTTACGATAAGTATGTTCTCCGTAGGAATAATTTTGTTGAATCGGTCGAAAGTCTGTTGCAACAGTGAACGACCTGTTCCAAAGAAATCCAGAAACTGTTTAGGCATTGTCTTGCGGCTAAACGGCCAGAAACGACTGCCGATACCTCCGCCCATAATGACACAATAATTATCTTTGCTTGTCATGATATTGACTGTTTTAAATGTTTCTGCTAAAATACGGTTTATTCTCTGAAAATAGAAGTGTTTATGCGATCTTTTATTCTTTTTTTCTCCTTTTTTTTATAAAACTCTTGCAAGTTCAAAAAAAAGCCGTATCTTTGCACCGCATTTGAAACCAATGCCCAGATGGCGGAATCGGTAGACGCGCTGGTCTCAAACACCAGTGGATTCACTTCCATCCCGGTTCGACCCCGGGTCTGGGTACTGAAGCGGACAAAATCAAATTATTTGGTTTGTCCGCTTTTTCTTTTCCCCTTAATTCATTGGTTTGCTGATAGATTAAGTCGAGCACTTGATTGTAAGAGTTGGTTCGATAACTTTCTTTATCAAAAATGATTTTTTCGGGAAACATCGAACCAATCAACTTACATTTGACCTCTACTGGAGTATCTCTTATATAGCTATCTATATTGCTAATCAAGTTAATAGAGTACCCCAGTTTTGGTTCGATATTCGTACGGTTCGGGTTGAGCATGATTTCTATCTTTTCATTGAGTTGGATTACTTCTTTAGTGTATTTCTCAATCATTCTGTTGTGAGTTTGCTTGTCAATGTCTCCATCAATAAACATATTATCAAGTTTCGAGATGCGTTCTTTAGTTTTGGCTAATTCTAGTTTGAGTACGTCTGCTTCTTGTCTACTATTTCCATCTCGTTCCCTTTTTAAATCTACCAAGATTTCTTTATAGAGTTCCAAAACAGCTTGATTGGGTTTTAGACTTGCAACATATTGAGCGAACATTTCATTTGCTTCTTCGGCTCGACAACGTAGGTGTTTGGCATCATGGCTACAGTTATAGTAACAGTATTTACCGCCATTGCCAGTACTTACAGCTCCCGTTAATGGATAGCCGCATATTGGGCAAACAAGGTATTTGCGGAGGAATAAATCTGGATGTATCTTTTTTGATAACTTGGGAGACTGTTTCCTGTTGCCATCAAGAATTTCTTGTACTTTGTAAAATGTTGCTTTTTCGATTATTGCCTCATGTAATCCTTTGATATAATAGGATGGTTTTCCATTATGCTCTGGAACTCGAACTTCACCAATATAAAAATGGTTTCGTAGCATATCAAACCATGAGTTTTTGTTCACTTTGAAACCTTTACGGGTATACTGTTTGTGAATATAGGTTGGTGTCTCTAACCCTTTTGCTACGTCAGCGAAGACTTGACTAATGATTTTAGCCTCTTCTGGTACAATTTCCACATATTTGTTATAGTCGTCTATTTTTATGTTTTTATACCCTCGTGGAGCTTTGTTTGTGCATTTACCCTGTTTGGCAGATTCATAGATACCATCTATAGTTGCCTTTGAGCGTTTGTCGTTATCTACTTCTGCTTGGCTTATATAGACAGCTAGCAAAATCTTACTTTCGGATTGTTTCCAATCAATATGTTCATCACATGCATTGACTTCTATTCCCAATTTTTGGAAATATTCAATATTTTTGTAAGCCTCTGGTGTATCTCGTGAATAGCGATTCCAACGCAGAAATAGTATAAGGTCTACCTCTCCCTTGTGTTGTTTACAGTATTTCATGATTTTATTTATTTCGGGGCGGTGTGCGAAGTCTTTCGCAGAATAATCCTCTCGATATGGCTCGTCAATAATATTATATTTATTTCTTTGGCAATACTCTGTTAATGTTTGTGCCTGATAGTCTAAGCTACAGCCTTTTGTCTGTTCATCGCTGCTCACACGACAGTAAATTATTACGTTCATATTAATTCTTTTTTCTGTTTACTACTTTTTTTCTTCACTCTCTAGTTGAAATATTGCTAACTGGTAGAGATAGTCTCTGATTAGTTTAACTTCTTCATCACTAAATTTCCTTTTTTCTTTTTTCAAAATCTGTTTGCATTGCTCTAAGGTTATCATTAATTATGCAATGTTATTTACCACATATAGTGGCTTATTCTTGCACATTCATCAACTCACAAGACAAAGAAGTGCCTAAGGCATGAATGTGCTTCTTGTCTCTACTTTATACTATGTATTAAAGAAAATTCTCTAGGTGAGTTTTATCTGGTATTGCAAATATACAACCTATAGATTAGATTACCACTTTTAATATATAATTTATGTTAATCCTACTAGCTTTCGAAGTGTATTAATACTTGTATCAGTTAGTTTTGATGTATTCCGAAGTGAGTACCCTCTTTTAAGTAGTCTTATTTCTTCTGCATACTCTTCTTTCATAGTTTCATTACTTTTGGTATATCCAGTTTTCCGACCGACTTTTCCCCCACTGTTACGGAAGTTCTGGTAACCACTGGCAACACGTTCACGGATAGTTTTGTGTTCCATCCTTGCAACCTCTGCTAAGATAGTAATCAAAAATTGGCTCATTGGATTAATATTGCCTTCGGGAGTCAATGTTTCAATGTTATAGTTTTGGATATATACGGAAACTCCATTTTGGTTCAGAACTTCAATAGCTTGTAAAACTTGCAGTGTGTCTCTGCCAAGTCGTGATAACTCACTAACCAATACTTTGTTGATTTTGTGTGAGTTAATATAATCTATCATATTCATTAACTCTATGCGTTCTGCATTCTTTTTTACCCCCGAAACTTTTTCTGCGAAGGTAGCCTCAACCGTCCAGTTATTTGTTGCAGCCAAAGCCTGCAAATCATTAATTTGACGTTCATAGTCCTGTGTACCATTAGTACTTGATACCCTTGCAAATATTACTACCTTTTTCATATTGGTTACTTGTTTATAATGCAAAGATAGTGATGTATATTAAATATAAATCACTTTATGAGTTAAATGATGCTAGAGGTGTGGCGAATATTAAATATTTATCATTCCTTTGTAGATTGAAATTAGATGAAATGGAAAATAAACAGGAAAGAACGGTTGTTCATGTAGAAATTGCTGGACAACATTTTTATTATGGCTCTCTAACTGCTATCTATACAGTATTTACATCGGAACAACTGGGCGTTGCACTAGGAACATTAAGAAACTACAGAGTAGCAAGTGATAAACCGTACCAGAATAGTAAATGTATCATAAGAAAAGGGGTACTGGTAACTGTGCCTAAGAAGTAGATGTTACTCAACATCTACCAGTTCTTTTAGTTTCACCCCTAATGCAGTGCTTATTTTATAGGCATTCTTTATGGTCAGATTGGTACGCCCTGCTTCAATCCGTGACATATTGGCTTTTTCAAAGTTGCATTTTGCTGCTAAATCTTGCTGACTCATATTCTTTGATAGTCTGATTTCCTTTATTTTATCACCAATTTTAATAAAAAGTTGCTGTTCATTCATTTTTTCTTAAGTTATCATTTGTGATAACAAAGAAAAGCGCATATCTTTGTCTATTGGTTATCATATATGATAACTATAAATTTATTAATTAATACTTTTGTAAAATGAAAAAGAATTTATTCATGTTGTTTGCGGTCTTATTGACTGCTTGTATTTTTATGTCATGTTCCAAAGACGATGACAATGATGATGAGAAGGTTGAAGATACTATTAACATTAATGGTAAAGATTACCGCAATGATGAAAGCGCATCCGCATCGTATAACTCTAACAATCAGTCTTTATCTTTTGAAGCGGGCTTTAGTAATCCAGAAAGTCTTATGGATATTACTTATTTGACAATCAGTTGTAGCAATGCTGAAAGTCTGGATAAATTATCTAATGGAATGGAACTTAATACTAAGGTTAAAGAGTTTGTGAAGAACACTGACTTAGGGTCTAGTTATAATTATGCTACGGTAGGTGGGAAAGTTGTAGTTGACAATGTGACCTCAGAAACTGTAACGCTTCGATATGATAATTTTAAGTTTACGAGAAATGGTGTTGAATACACTGTAAAAGGAAGAGTACTCTATTACAAGAATTAGTCACAATAATCTTTTAGATTAAACTGACACAAAAAGAAGTGTATCAATCAGTCTTTTATAAGATTAAATTGATACACTTTTTCTTTTGATACACTTAACATTTTTGGCTATACTTTTAAATTACTTTTCTCGCTGTTTTTGAATGGGTTAACTTTGGAACAGAGCTAATATCAGGGGTGGTTGTTATAACCCCCAAAAGCAAATCATCCCAGTCTAACTTTTTACCTTCATGTTCAAATCTGATGAGATTGTTGATAGTTTGGTCAAATAGCCTCAGCAAGAATTTAACGTCTACCAGAGAGTGGAATGATAGTTCTTGCCTTGTGCGGTTCAAGTACTCTTTCACTTCGTCATTGTTCAGATGTACTTCCAAACGATACAATTTATCTGGATTGCCATAAAATTCCTCTATATACTTTTTTGAAGAACTATTGGCTATTTCTGCTTTCTTGTTATATGCAGTTAAAGTACTACCTCTACTCTTATCTTTTATTGCCTTTTTTTGTTTAATACAGACTGTCAGATACTTATCTCTATCCATATCTCCGCTACTAATATATGTAATCTCTGGACGGTCTTGGCTACGGTCTACAATTTCCTTTGTATTGAGGAAAGTTGTGATTTTCTTGTTGCGAATTAATTTTCGTATTGTTTGGGCAATGTTGTTGGAAAGGTCTAGGCACAAGTCAAGGGTAGTAATGTTGTGTAGTTCCAACCCTAAGTTATTTTCAATAAACCCTAGATTATATATTTCGTCACTATATAGCACACGATTGTCAATACTAATCCACGCTTTACTAAGTCCATTGGAGTGTCGATTGTTTTCTTCTTTGTCGTCATTGATACCCAATCTCAATTCTCCAAACAATTTATCAATGCCTGCATCATTGTAGCGGATTTCATAAACAAACTTGAAATGTTTACCTTCTATCCGTCTTAAGTAAAAGTACATAAAATCGGCTTCTTCTCCTATATCTGATGTTCTAACAATATCAATATTGTATGGGTCAGTTATTTCGTAGCAGAGCCGCAAAGCGTCAATTTGTAATCCATAGATTTTATTCATTTTCTTCATTTTTGGTTTCGTTATTTGGTTTATCTGAAACCTGCTTCCAGTAATTTTTAAGTCCATTAGAGATAGATTGTACGTGTGTTTCACTTTTTGTTCTTCCTCTAAGGGACTGACTGATTTTCTGTTTGGTAGTATCAGCCAACTGGCGATACTGTCTTTTGTTGTTATTATCCATATTTCAAATTATTGTTTATATATAATTACTTAGTTTAGTTAGAAAGTAAAGGATAGTAGGTTGATTTCACAGAAAAAATATCTGGACCAGAAAATTTCATTCACAGAACCGTTTGTTCTTATCAATCATGCCTACCGAAAACTAATATTCAGAGAGCCGAGTTACAGTGTTACCCCCTTCCTCTCAATTAGATAGGAAGCAAAACTTTACTTGTTTTTATTTCATTCATATATTACTGTACTTGCCTATTTCTATAAAATAATCTATCTTTGTTGATGAAAAAGAGATAATTGAAGTAGTGTAAATCTGATATAAAACTTAGTTTTTATAATGGTATAAACTCTCGTAGTTCCCAAATTAAGTCCAAATCATGTAGGAATTGGTTCGAGAACAGAACGGTTGGGGGTACTGAAGCGGAGAAAGTTGAAAAACTCTCTCCGCTTTTCTTTTCTACTCCCCGTAACTCGTTGGTTTGCTGATAGATTAATGTGTACTTTGGTCGTTTGCAGGTCTTTATATTTAGAATTAATCAACTTGTTCTCTTGATTTTTCTTCTCTTGGACATTTTATTATAGGTGTATATTTAAGTATTTTGCTAATTTGTATTGTTATTGGAGTTGGTTTGTAATTGAACTTCACGTTCTGACTGGGCAAGATATTGTTGGGGATAGATTGTTAACTGTAACTTGCTTTGATAATTCAATGAAATAATGAAGTCTTCTATATCCCAGCATCTTCCTTCCCATTTTCCTAGAATATAGTGACTTTGGCTGTGATTTTGGATACTCTACATATAATAGTGGATGGAGTTGTTTTGTAATTAGTAAATACGGAAAACAATACATAGCTGAAAAGGACAAATGTATGAATGGTCCTTTCAATTTGTTTAAAGTATTAGAATTACCACAACATTAATTTTAAGCGTAATACAAATACCCTTTTTGCTAGAAGGATGGATTTCGTATTTGCTAAATTTAGTAGTGAAGTTTTTATCCAACATAATATTTGAAAGAATTTCTATTTTCTTCTCGAAAAAACAAGGTTGTGCTTAAGATAAGCTAAACTTATTTGTATCGATATCGCGAAATAAAAGTTGGCGAAAGAGAAAGAAGACTTTTCGCCAACTTTTATTTGAGTACCTATTTTTTGTTGTTTTCTTTATAGTGAGCAAATCCAATAGGTCTACGTTCTGTTTGTTTATTAACATGCTTTTGTTTCTCTGCTAACTGTGACAATGCTAAGTAAATATCGTCAAGCTCTTTTCGGGTATCTTCGCTAAGGTCATTGACTGCTGCTATTGTGTCTTCGTTGCCTTCTTCCAACATTTTCATGCGTTGTTTTAGTTCTTCGATTTCCTTAGTTGTGCTATTTAAGGAAGACAAGTATTGACGTACTGTAACGAAAGCACGCATGATAGATATGTTTATTTCGATGGCAGATTCGCTGTTTAGTACAGATGAAAGCATAGCAACGCCTTGCTCAGTAAAAGCGAAAGGCATATATCGTGTACCACCTCTTTTGTTTGAGGACGCAATTTGCGACCTCAAACTTTCAAACTCTTCTTTTGTTAATTCGAACATGAAATCGTTGGGGAAGCGTTTGAGGTTTCTTCTTACTGCTTCTTTCAGTCGTTTGGTTTCACTCCCATAAAGTTCAGCTAAATCAAAGTCAAGCATTACCTTTTGACCTCTGACTTCGTATATTTTATTCTGAATAACCTGTAATTCCATAATTTATAAGCTGTTTATATAAGGAACTATTCAATCTTTAGTATAAGAGAACGCCTATTTTTAAGCATTATGAATTTGGCACACAGCGTGTGCCGAATCTTGCTTTTCTAATTCGGCGGATGGTATCCGCCAATTTGGGTGTAGTAAATTTGGCGGTTGCCGACCGCCAAATCTCTAAGCCAAGCATATCATAGTCTAATATTGGCATGATTAACTAACGATTCAAAGTTCATATTTTTACTCTTTGTGCAAAGTTACTATTTTTATTCTCAAAGCTTTAACTCGGGCAAACTATTAATTGCCTCTTCCTTCAACTTATCCACTGCACGGGTGTATTTCTTCGTATGCTTCAACCCGCTATGTCCGAGCAAACCGGCTATTGTTTTAATATTAGCACCATTGTTAAGGATATTCACTGCAAATGAGTGACGGGCACAATGCCAGCTAATGTGCTTATCAATTCCTGCCCTCTTTACCCAACGTCTTAATGATTTGGAGCAACTTTCATAAGTCGACAGGTCAAAAATAAGAACATCTTTGTTCCCATTCGCAGGAGCTTCACCGATGATAGAGAGTAAACCATTATTCAAAGGAATGACTACGCCACTGGCAGAAGAATGCCCTTTGGTCTTATTCTGTTCAAACTTCAATAGCTTGTTTGAGTAGTCTACATTCTTATAAGTAAGGTCTTTCACATCACAGAAGCGTAAACCGAAATACAGGCAGAAGATAAAGGCACGTCTTACCATCGGGTTCTCATTCTCATAGTGGCAGTTGAGAAGAGACTGAATTTCTTCCAGTGAAAGCACATCTTTCCGTAACATTGGGTCGTCTACCTTGCAAATTACTTCTTTGCACGGGTCTTTTAGTATCACATCGTGTTCGATGGCATAGCGTATCACTTTCTTGAAACGCTGATAGATACTTTTCGCTCCTTCGCCAACACTACGGGATTGCAGGTAGTCCACAAACTGTACTATCATATCCTTTGTGATAAATTTAGGTTTGATGTTACATTCATAAAGAGGATATTGCTCTTTCAGGAAGTCTTTGAAACGGCTAAGTGCAATTTGCACCATGCGCAATCTTTCTTTGTATAGCTATCTATGTAGGCTTGGAAGTAATCAAGAAAGTTGATGGTACAATCTTTCTTTAGGCGGTATCCCAACATACTTTCTTTAAACTCTTGTTCACGTTCGGCACGTATCTTTGTGGCAAGCTCCAGTGTTTCCTTATTTTGTTGACGTTCGGCAGGAGTACGGGGCTTATCCATAAGATATAGATTCAGGTTCTCTTTTCGCCTGTTGTGCTTCACCGAAAACTTGGGTTTGCCTTGCATTTTGCCATCTTCATAATATACCTGATTGCCATTTGCATCTAAAACGGGCTTCTCTTCTCTACCTAAATAATACTCTAAGTACAGGCTGATTCTACCATCCGAGAGCTTATTTTGCTCTAACTTGGGGTTTTCTTTCGTTTTATTCTCTATCTTTGCCATACGCTACTGGTTTTATCCCGATTTGGGTACATAATCGGTAAAAAGTGCTAAGTGATTGATTTTCTTTTGTTTTCCGATGTTGCAAAGGTGCGAAAGAAAATGAGAATTCAAAGTGTACTAAGTAACAAAATAAGGGTGTAAAATGGCAAAAATGGAAAATATAAATCGTCTGATAATCAGTTGGTTATTTTCTCTTATTTTCCTATGATTTCTATAGTTTGTACCGGGTCTAGGTACGAAGAAAAAAGCTAAGTATTGAATAGTCAATTACTTAGCTTTTTCTTTTATCTGAATTTTCCTCATATTTTCCCCATACGTGCAAAAAATACGATATTAAATGAATGTTTTTCTTTGGCTGAACATAGTAAATACACTACCTTTGAAAAGAATAAAGCCTATTAAATAAAAAGCAATGGAACAAGGCGTTTGGCAAGAGATAGAACAGTTATACCAAAAGTTTCAGAAACTTGGTATCAATGAAGCGGTGGACTATGATAGTACTACCTGTATTCTCTTATTACCCATTCCACAGCCATTGAAGGCTCAACGCTTACGGAACTTGATACGCAGCTTCTTTTCGACGAGGGAGTAACAGCGAAAGGGAAACCGCTTGTGCATCATCTGATGAATGAGGATTTGAAGCAAGCGTATGAACTTGCCAAAACCGAATCCAGTAGCCTTGTACAGATAACTCCTGCCTTGCTACAAAGATTGAATGCAACACTGATGCGCACTACAAGCAGTGTACACAGTGTAATGGGCGGTTCTTTCGATTCTTCGAAAGGGGATTTTCGTCTATGTGGTGTTACGGCTGGTGTCGGTGGACATTCTTATATGAACTATCTGAAAGTTCCTGCTAAGGTAGATGAACTTTGCGCTATACTGCAAGTGAAGCAGAAGACAGTGGGAACACTTCGGGAACAATATGAACTGAGCTTCAATGCTCACCTGAATTTAGTAACCATACATCCGTGGGTGGATGGTAATGGCAGAATGGCTCGGTTGCTGATGAACTACATCCAATTTTGCTATCACCTTTTCCCGACGAAGATATTTAAAGAGGATAGAGAAGAATATATCCTTTCCCTACGCCAATGTCAGGATGAAGAAACCAATCAGGTTTTCTTGGACTTTATGGCAAGGCAATTAAAGAAATCCCTCTCTTTGGAGATTGAACATTTCAATGCTTCACAAAAGAGAGGGTTCAGTTTTATGTTTTAGAGGTCTGAGAGCCTATCTTTCCGCAATAAACGCTGAAAATTAGTAATTTGCAAATAAACACCCAGTTTTATACCCAATAATGTAAAGCCGGGTGTTTTTGTACTATTTAACCAAATTCCTAAATTCCTCTTTTAGCAATTCAAAATAATGGCAATCTGTAAATACTCCATTCTTGAAACAGGCATTACGATGTATGCCACATTTACGAAAACCTATTTTCTCTAATACTCTCATCGATGCTATGTTGCCAGCATAAACATTTGCACAAATGCGTATCACATCTGTATGATGAAAATAGCAGCTAATAGCCAATGCTAACATTTGGGTCATAATCCCTTTACCCCAATATGGTTCAGCAAGCCAATAACCTAATTCTGCATTGTAGCGCTCTACATCTATACCACGAGCAAAACTTATATTACCAGCCGCTTCCTGATTTACTTCGATACAATAATTATTTTGTTCGTTTTGACTTGAAACGAACAGGATGAATTGTTGCGCATCGTTTTCAGAATAAGGATATGGTAGGCTATCACGGCAATTATCCCATATCTTTTTATTATTAAGATATTTAGCTAAAGTGGAAAAATCGTCTTTAGACCAACTTCTTATTTTGTATTTATCCACATCCATTTCTTTATTCAATTCATTTACCATTATAAATTCGCTGTATGAAATAAATTACTTAGGAAATGTTTCTGCTATTTGTTTAGCAACACGTTTTATAGCACCTCTAATGTCTGCTGATACGCTGAATCCTAAGGTTGTATATGCGCCACGGCATGAAGCTATCGGGCGACCAGTGAGATAATCTATGAAATTTACAGTTACGACAGATTCTTCTTCTAAAATATCTACTCCATATTTTACCATAAGCAACTTTGATTGTTGATTCGGAGAAAGTTCGCCAATACGTATATCATTGACAAGTTTAAGACGGGAACTCTCTATGGCATCAAATAGTTGTATTTCATATTCCATCAGTTGAGCCGGAATATGATAAGTGTCGTTGTTGATAATTGAGGCATATTCATACCTCGACAAGTCCGCCTTTTGTGATATTACACTTTTAGAGGTTGTACAAGATGATGCTACTATACCAATTAAAAGGAGGAATGTGACTATTACTTTATTCATTTTTTTATTGTTTAGGTTCAACGTGTAGATAATACTTCTCTTGTGTCAGGTCATCGGGGTCAGTGGAGAGTTGATGCAACATCAGTATACGGGTAGTCTTGTTTTCCCAATACAATTCAGCTTTCACACCCTCTTCGGGCAGGCATTTGAACAGGTTCTCTTTTCCACCAGCATTTTGCCCTTCACCAATGTTATTCTCCATCAGTGTTTTGATGGCTTTTTGCGCTGCTGCCGGGAAGTCTGAATCCGAGAGTTGCTTATGGTTCACCGGGATTATTTTAGAAAAGGGGTTATAATCCTTTGCCACGATGTCATACACCTGATACTCATAATCTGTGTCCAGCAGGCAATAGGTTGTAAGGTTCTGTGGGCTCTGCAACACGATTGTCCCCCATTCAATCCCCAAGAAATCACGTTCGTACAGTCTCACAGCGAGTGAGGTCTCATATTCAACCTTTCCTTTGCGATAGCCTTTCAGGTAATTTTTGATGGTACCGCTTTTGAAGAAGTGCGAACTCCATTCTGTAGCAAGATGTGTTTCCATCCCTCCCTCCGTTGTATTGCTTTCATAGACTCTGAACGTATGAGGGAAACCCTCGGCACTCCAAACAATAGAGTCGTAATATTGTGTAAACTCAGGAAAGCCCAGCGGGGTGTAATTGTCGTTTATATCCGTGATTCTGAACGTCACCAGATCGAGCGGTGCCGGGAATTGGGTGTCAAGGTGCATAAACGGAGTGAAGTATGCCTTTTTCATCTTGAACTTGGCTTCTTCGGGCAGAGGTTCCGGCTCTGGATCGGGTTGCCCTTCGTCCTTAAAGGTTCTAGACAAACAGATAATTGTACTTGCTGTTCTCTTTCCATCATTTGTCGAGATTGTAATCTCCTCGTATGCATCCGGGGCTTCCGAAACCTGACGGGGAAAATGAATCTTCAACTGATTGGCTTCTACCTTGAGCGTTGCCCATCCACAATCGTATGTGTAAGAACCGCCCGAAATAGGATTGAGCATATCGAAATTCTTGCAAGTCATCACGATATATCCCTCATTACCGTTTGCCTTGAAACATTCTTTAGGTATCCAACCTACGGTGCCACCTTCATACTCTACACTTTCCGGTGTCAGAATCTCATACGTCCAGAGCATCGGTCCACCGGGTAAAATATCATCCTTGTTGCAAGCCGTAAAAAGCAAGCAAACAAGCGTCATAAATGGCATAAGCAATTTATTCATATTCGTAATAATCCCTATGACTCTATTGGGTTATTAAATTTATAATGAAAGAACGTGAGCCACCTATGCCACGTCTAAGTGAAGTTCATAGGAAACCTTTGATGCAGATGTAACAAGAACGGTCCACGCTATATGCGTGAGAACCACTATGCTATCTCTTACATCAGTCTGAAAATTTCCTACGTTTTCACCTACAAGATAAACATAACGTTTCTTCTTTTCTCTAATGTCTTGGAAAGAGTTGCCTTTATCCGAATACAAAATTAGCTATTTAATTGATCTTTTGTATTATATAGAACGGAATTATAACTTGAATCCTCTACTTTTTCTGGGTTCTTCTGCAGACTATCGTAAGCCAAAGTCTGCATTGCTGCCATATCCTCGTCATTGATTTACAGCTTGATGTTGCCGTTTCCGTTTTGGATAATTGCCAATAAGTCTGTCATAGGCTTCTTAAAACTGCCGGTTGTAAGGCTTCTCGTTCTGGCAGTATTATAAACGAAAAGTCACTACCCCGATTAGGATAGTGGCGCAAATATATAATGAAAATCAATCGTAAAACAATGATATTCAGTTAGCTAAATTTGTGAAATCCAAAAGCGAATTAAACGAGTTTTAATCGGATAGATAGGCTTTCAATTCTTCGATGGCATCATGGTCTTCGCCAACGTCTTTTATCAACTTTTTGCCGTTTCCAAGTGGCGAAATGAGATTTTTGTATGCTTTCTGAATATCTCTTTCATGAACGATTTCTTGTTTATTAAACTGGTTGTACAGGCATTTCTGAAAGTCTTGATGGGACACTTCCGCATGAAACGGTATTCCACTAATGCGATAAACAACCGTGCTATATCTGTTTCTGTGGCATGGGTTTTCAACCGTGTGCCAATTTTTTCAATTAGAATGTCATGCCTTTCTATCAGAAGTTCGGGTAGCGTGCGTGGGTTGGCTCTGCGTCATGCGGTATAGGTCGCTCACTCGACAGCCTATCAGTGTTTGGAATATAAATATATCCCTCTGTTTTGCCAGTTGCGGAGTAGCTGATAGGTCGGCATTGATAATTCTGTCCTTTTCTTCAAGTGTTATGTAATGAGGTGTACCGTATGTACATTCTTCTATCGGGAATTTGTCGAAAGGTCTGTTGTTCAAGCTCCGTCCGGATATCTTGCAAAATCCGTAATCGTGTTACACTTATCCGTAATTTGTATACGGTAGATTTTGTTGTAACGGCATACTTTTGCATAGTGAATGTAGAGTACTAAATATTATTAGAATTAGATCAAGGAGAAAGAGTTATGAATGACAGAAAGATTTTAGTAGCGTACTTCTCATGTAGCGGCGTAACTAAAGCTGTGGCAGAGAAATTGGCTGCAATTACTGGAGCAGATCTGTATGAAATTAAGCCGGAGGTTCCTTATACGGAGGCTGACCTGGACTGGAATGATAAGAAAAGCCGTAGTTCGGTGGAGATGAGAGATGCTCTCTCACGTCCTGCCATTTCCGGTACGTTGTTTCATCCGGAAGAGTACGAAGTTCTGTTTGTAGGCTTTCCGGTCTGGTGGTATATTGCCCCTACTATAATTAATACATTTTTGGAAAGTTATGATTTTGCCGGTAAAATAGTTGTTCCGTTCGCTACATCGGGAGGCAGCGGCATAGGAAATTGTGAAAAGAATCTTCATAAAGCATATCCGGATATCGTGTGGAAAGATGGAAAGCTTTTAAATGGACGGATAACGCGGGATCTGGTTACGGAATGGTTTGAAAAGATTAGGTTGTAAATTAAATGGAGGTATAAAAAATGTATATAGAAAAAATTAATTCGCCGAAGGACATAAAAGAATTGTCAGTTGAACAACTAAGTGTGCTGGCTGAGGAAGTAAGAACTGCGTTAATCAGGAAATTAAGTGAACACGGTGGTCATATCGGCCCGAATCTTGGTATGGTGGAAACTACAATTGCACTGCATTATGTTTTTAACTCTCCCATTGATAAAATAGTTTTTGATGTATCCCATCAGAGCTATGTTCATAAAATGCTTACCGGAAGAATGGCTGCATTTCTTGATCCGGCTAAATATGATGATGTCACCGGATATACTAATCCGGATGAAAGCGAGCATGATTTCTTTACGATAGGACACACCTCAACATCTGTTTCACTGGCAATGGGACTTGCAAAAGGACGTGATCTCATAGGTGGCAAAGAAAACATCATCGCTGTAATCGGTGACGGTTCGTTGAGTGGGGGAGAGGCTTTGGAAGGGCTCAACAATGCGGCAATGCTTGGCTCTAACATGATTATTATAGTCAATGACAATGATCAATCCATTGCTGAAAATCATGGAGGACTTTATAAAGGATTGAAAGAGCTTAGAGACACGAATGGGGAGAGTCCTGATAATATTTTTAAGGCTATGGGGCTGGAGTATTATTACCTTGGAGATGGGCATGACGTGTCAGCACTCATAAAATTATTTACGTCTGTCAAAGATATAGACCGTGCAGTAGTATTGCATATCCATACGATCAAAGGTAAGGGATTGAAATATGCAGAAGAAAATAAAGAATACTGGCATGCAGGAGGTCCTTTTCACATCGAAGACGGTTCTCCCAAAGGACCCGGATGGCCGGTGAATGAAACTGTCAGGGAGTCTGTTTTAGACTTGATTGAAAAGAGGTCGGATGTAGTTGCAATTACTGCGGGAACACCGTCTGTAATAGGATTTACGGAAGACTATCGGAAGCGTGCCGGCAAACAGTTTGTTGATGTAGGTATTGCGGAAGAACATGCTGTTGCAATGGCAAGTGGTATTGCCAGGAATGGAGGAACACCGATTTTTGGAGTTTTCAGTCCGTTCTTGCAGAGAACGTATGACCAACTTTCGTCAGACTTGTGTTTAAATAATAATCCGGCTGTAATCATGGTGTTTATGGCTTCAGTATATGGGATGAATAGTAATACTCATTTGGGGATCTATGATATTCCGATGATTTCACATATACCCAATCTGGTATATCTTGCTCCGACGAGCAAGGAGGAGTATCTTGCCATGTTTAAGTATGCCACTACACAGAAGGCGCATCCCATTGCTATCAGAATTCCAATGATGATGCCTGAGACGGGAATTGAGGATACCACGGATTACTCTTTACTAAATAAATATCAGGTCGTACGAAAAGGTTCAGGTGTTGCGATTATTGCACTTGGAGATTTCTTTGAACTGGGTGTACAAATTGCCGATAAATACAAAATCCTGACAGGTAATGATGTAACACTGATAAATCCTAAATTCATCACAGGTATTGATGAAGAGCTGCTGGAGTGCTTAAAAACGGACCATGAACTTGTGCTTACTCTTGAAGACGGCATAGTGGAAGGAGGATTCGGGCAAACAATTGCAAGTTTTTATGGTTTATCGGATATGAAGGTTAAAAATTATGGAATAAAGAAATCATTCCCCACAGATTTTCGGCCTGAAGAACTGATGAGAGAGAATGGATTATCCGTAGAGCAAATAATAGAGGATATAAAATCCGTATGCAGAGAGCACGTTATGTGAGAACACTCACAATCTGTGGAATAAGTAAAAAGGATGAAAATTCAGAATAAAAGAGATATTATGAAAAAGAATTTGGGTGCGACGCTGGCTTTATATCCAGCATAGGCTGTTGTCGTAGAAACAATGGAGGAGTTACGTGATGTAGTTCCTCCATTATTATCAGAAAAAGTTTCTAATTCTGTGAGAGTCTGTAATTATTCGGAGCCACTCCGGTAATTCTTTTAAATAAACGGCTAAAGTATCGTATATTGGGGTATCCCAGTTTTTCCGTAACTACACTTACCGTATTATTAGAGTCGAGCAGCATGCTTTTAGCCATTTCCAAACGTTTTGACTCGAAATATTCATCGATATTTTTTCCACTTTCAAATTTCAGCAGGTCATTGAAATAATGAGATGACAGTTGAAGTATTTTTGCACAGTATCCCAATGAAGGCGATGTATTGTATTTTAATTTTCCGGATAGAATATAATCTTTCAACAATACATCTGTTTTCTTCATAATCTTTTTGTTAGCTTCGCAACGTGTGATAAACTGACGTTCGTAGAAACGGTTGCAATGATCTAATAACAATTCTATGTACCGTGAAATCAGAATTTGGCTGTGGCAGTCTATCGCATGACGAAGTTCCTCTTCGATGTTGCATATGCATTCTACAGCCTTGGCCTTCTCCCGTTGAGATAGGTGGAGTGCCTCCTCCGGATTGTAAAAAAAGAAGGAGTAATCTTTTATATGTTCTCCCAAAGAGGTTTGAGAAATCAAGTCCGGATGAAATGCCAGCAGCCACCCTTTTGAGGGAAGTGCTTTGCTTTTGTTTATTTTGATAGATTCTCCCGGCGTGAGGAATACCAATGATGCATTGGAATAATCATAGTACTTGCGCCCATATAAAACATCATCAATCTCCCCTTCCATCATCAGGATGGTATAAAAATCAAATTTAATAATTTGCTGTTCCAGATCGCTCTTTGACAGGTCGATTACACTTACCAGCGGATGGAGTGTTTTGCAGCCCAGGCAGCAGTTGCATTGATGGACGGTCTCTATATTTAATATTCTTTCTTTCATAGGAGTCACTTATTTCCTGCGAAGATAGGATGTTCCGGCCAATATTGTTCTTCCTTGTCACTTATATCCGTAATCAAGGTTATGATATCTGTAATTTGTGTAAGAAGAGGTATGTCTTGCCATAATTTGCTATCATTGGGATAAAAGTGGAATGCTACGATAGATTGCTTTTGGAATCTTTTCTGTTAATGAGGGTTAAATCTGCTTTCCTGAACAACTTAATAAACAATATTAGTAACACAGAGGTAAGTGACTGACATAGAAGTACCTTATTGCTAGATGATTATAAACTACTTACCTTTGTATCATCTCTCAAACACAGAAAAGGAGATCTTTTTAATACTATTATTGATTAATAAATAAAGGAGTTATGAAGAATTATCAAAAAAAGAGCGTAGCACAAGATGCACGTGTAGAGTTGCATGACAGTCTTGCCCTGACGGGTGCCGAAGTATCTATCAATCATCTTCCGGTCGGTGCCGGAGTCCCTTTTGTTCATTCACATAAACAGAATGAAGAAATTTACGGCATCCTTTCGGGGAAGGGCTTTATCACTATTGATGGCGAAAAGATAGAATTGCAGGCTGGGGATTGGCTCCGTATTGCTCCGGATGGAAAACGTCAGATTTCTGCTGCATCTGACAGTCCTATCGGTTTTATTTGTATTCAGGTGAAAGCAGGCTCCTTGGAAGGTTATACCATGACTGATGGAGTCGTACAATAAAAAATAGTTGATAAAACCGGTAAAATGAAGGGCTGTGTCCATGATGAAGAGTCATGATGGCACAGCCTTTTTAGATATTTTTACGGAGTATGGCTCCGAAACGTGAGCGACTGTAGGGATTGGATATAATGGAAGTCTATGGCAGTAGAGAAAATTCGGATATTAATATTTTTAGCTGTGGTAAGATCTTTAGGTAAAAACAAAAAATAGAAAGTAATTTTAGTAACTCTCCGGCTGGTTTCATCCGGAAATTCTGTACATTTGTTGTGTCGGGCATAGATTGCGAGTATGTGGTATGTATAGGTGATCATTAATTTCTTATTAAACAGAAAGGAAAAAAATATGGAAAATGTTATTCAGATACAATATTATCAATCGCCATGTGGGGAACTGATATTGGGGGCATATCGGGAAAAACTTTGCTTATGTGATTGGAAGATAGAAGAACGCAGGATCATCATCGACAGAAGAATACAAAAAGAGTTGCAAGCTTCTTATAAGGAGGGCATATCTGAAGTAATCACACGAACGATCGGTCAACTGGATGAATATTTTGCCGGACGAAGAACTACATTCGATATTCCTTTGCTTCTTGTAGGTACTGATTTTCAGAAAACTGTTTGGAATGAACTGTTGAACATTCCTTATGGAAAAACAATCTCTTATGCAGGATTGTCTCAAAAGTTGGGGAATCCTAAAGCTATCCGTGCCATAGCTTCCGCCAACGGAGCGAACCCTATCTCGATACTTGTTCCTTGTCATCGTGTGATCGGCAGTGACCGTAAATTAGTAGGGTATGGCGGTGGGCTGCCTGCTAAGAAGATCTTGCTTGACCTGGAGTCTTCCGATAGGTTATTCTAACTGTTCAGGCTTATGAACGACTGACCGCATTATTAATGAAAGGCAGTCTAAAAAAACTGATTAGAAGAGTAACTTAAGTTCTTTGGCAATTCTGCAAGCTTCAATGGAGTTCTTTACCTGAAGCTTTTCCAATATATTTTGTCGGTGTCGGCTGACGGTATTTTTGCTTATAAACAGTTCCCGGGCGATCTCATGACTTGTTTTCCCCATATCGATCAACTGTAATATTGTTTTCTCCCTATCGGATAGCAATTTGCTGCAATCTTGCTTTTCCAGTTCTATGACCTGTCCGTTTGTCGAGTTGATCACTCTACAACTCATAGTAGGGTCGACCGACAAATTGTAAAGACACAGAGCCAGCCACATACTGTCGTTTGAGTGGGTAGCTACATAGAACATCCTGTGTAGGATAGGGATATATTTCCCGGAAGGATCACGCATACGGAGTTTACTCATAAGAAAGTAATCTGCACGTTTTTTGTGTGGAATCTGTTTCAGAAAATGGTAGAAACGAAGTTCTTGTACATACTTTTCCGCCAAGTCATCCGGATGGATATATTTAAAGACTTCTTTTTCCCAGATTGATTCAAGATTTTGATTGTCTCCTTTTCGGGCTATGCCCAATGTCTCAGCTGTTCCTCCATAATAGATATAGCTGATATTGGTATGCATATCACTTAGAACGGCGATTGAATTTTCTATTCGTGCATAGTTGTATGCGATTCGTTTATATTCATTCAGTTCTTCCGGCAGCTGTTCGTTTTTGCAGAAGGGCTGAGTCAGGAACTCTTTGTTCAGTTTGTCAACAATGTCCATATAGGGAAAAGAAATGGTTATTAATAAGCATTGTGTACTTAGATACAAGCTTTTACCTTTGCAAAGGTAATCATAAAACATAGTTATTTATGGAAAGTGAAAAAGAAAAAATGGGTACAGGCAGGCTTTACGATGCTAATTATGATACAGAATTGATAGCCGAACGCCAGGCTTGCAAAGAGTTGTGTTATACCTTAAATCATTTGCCTCCCTCGCAGATAGCTGAACGGGAGGCCATTATCCGTCGGTTGTTTTGCAAGACGAAAGAACGTTTTCTGTTGGAACAGCCTTTTTATTGTGACTATGGCTATAACATTGAGATTGGTGAAAATTTCTATGCCAATATGAACTGTGTCATTCTGGATGAGGCTAAAGTAACGTTCGGTGATAATGTCTTTATCGCTCCATCCTGTGGCTTCTATACCGCGGGTCATCCTTTGGATGTGGAACAGAGAAATCGAGGGTTGGAATATGCCCGTCCCATTCGTGTCGGAAATAATGTGTGGATTGGGGCACAAGTGTGCGTATTACCGGGCGTGACGATTGGTGACAACACAGTGATAGGTGCGGGAAGTGTAGTAAATAGAGATATTCCTGCCAATGTGATTGCTGCGGGTAATCCTTGTCGCGTGATTCGGGAAATTACGGAAGAAGATAAAACAAAATATTTATTATAGAATAAACATAATCAAAAAGTAGAAATGAAAAAAGTATGTTTAAGCCTGCTTATGGGACTGATGGTACAAATGACCTTTGGGCAGACACTGGAAAAAATGCAATGGTTCAACGAACCGGAACAATGGGAGATAAAAAATAATGTATTGTCCATGTCCGTTACTCCGCAAAGTGATTACTGGCGTATTTCTCACTACGGTTTTACAGTAGATGACGCACCTTTCTATTATGCCACTTATGGCGGTGAATTTGAAGCGAAAGTCAAGGTTGTCGGAGAGTATAAAGAACGTTTCGATCAGGCCGGTCTGATGCTCCGTATCGATCATGAAAATTACATTAAAGCGGGTATTGAGTTTGTCGATGGGAAATTTAATTTAAGTACCGTTGTTACTCATAAAACGAGTGACTGGAGTGTGATAACGTTAGATAAAACGGTACCTTATATCTGGATAAAGGCTGTCAGGCGGCTGGATGCAGTAGAGATTTTCTATTCATTTGATGATAAAACTTACACGCTGATGCGTAATGCCTGGTTGCAGGATCATATTCCTGTGAAAGTTGGACTGATGGCGGCTTGTCCCGATGGTAGTGGATTCAATGCTAAGTTTGAATACTTCCAGGTGAAGCATCTGCCGGACCAGCGCAGAGTGGAATGGCTGAAGAAGAATGCAGAATAAATAAGCAGAATGGAAGATAGACGGTTCGGAAAGTCATATCTTCCATTTTTTTGTGGTTGGGCTATATCAAGCAGATTGTCTGTTATCGCATTTATTTATAAATCAAACGACTTATAAACAGATAGCCTCCGAATATTTGCAGAGCCATTCCCGGCAGACCGATACGGAAATCCTGTACGGCACTGAAAAAATCGTTGACAAGGATCCATTCGCCTAAAGTGCCGACCACCTGATAGGATAACACGACCAGGAGGAGGATAGGGATGGAAATGCGTTTGTAACGGTGGGCTGCATAACCGGCAGCTATCGCTAGAAGTGTCGATTTTAAGAGTATGGCGGGTAAGATCACCGGTTGGGGCATGCCGAACAATAATGAGTTTAAAACAGGCGATAGAAGTGCTGTCAGTAACCCTACTTTCCATCCGTATTTATAAGCTCCGATCAGAGTAAAAAAATAGATGGGTAACCAAGTGATACCACCTTGCGGAATGAGATGGAAAAGTTGGGGGAGTGCCATATTGCCCACTACGAATAGCAGTGTTGCCAGATACGTTTTCGTATCATTGTAATTCAATGAATAAAGCTTGATAGATGTTGTTTCCATAATTATGATGTAATAATTAAAAGTTAATATTAATTCCTCCCATACATGTAGCCTTCGGCATGGGGTAACCTGCGTTTATTTCATAACGTTGTGCCAGCAGATTCTCCCCTTTTACAAACAGGTCGGCAATAGAGCAAATGCGATAACTGCCGCGAAGATTCCACAGGAGGAAGTTTTCTTTCTTTTCCTGAGGATCGACTGCCGTATAGAGTCCTGTCACATATTGTATTCCGGTGGAGAAACTCCATTTCTTTTGTATGAAATCGATACCTGTATATAGTTTATGTTCGGGTGCGGCTATCAGGGGATGCTCCATATGAAGCCAACTGTAGTTAGCTGTCAGTCTCCACATGGGGTGAATGTGATATGCTATGTCGGCTTCTGCTCCCCAATTCTCGACTTTGCCTGTGTTTACGTTCAGTGGGCGTCCGTCTGTGCGAATGGTCTGAATCATATTGTCCCCGTTGATGTAAAAAAGGTTGACTCCGTAATAAAAAGTACCTTTGAGTAAGCGTTGTGAATAAGATAGTTCGTAATTCCACAGCCGTTCCGGCAACAAGTCGGGATTGGCCGGTCGGAACATATACAGTTCACGAATCGTTGGGTTACGGAATCCTTTACTGGCCATTGCTTTCAGGCTTGCGTCTTGTGGCAATTGTACCGACAAACCGACTTGTGGTATCCATTCCGTTCCGGTGACGGTGTGGTGATCTATACGGAGCCCTGCATCCATTGTCAGGTAACTGCCGATTGCCTGGCGGAAATCGAGATATCCGGCAATCTCATTTTCCGATTTATCCGAGATACCTTCTTTATGTTTGTCCGCAATGAAACGGTTCCAGGCTTCACCGCCGAATTGCATATAGTCTATTCCTGCAGTCAGTCGGTTGCCGGAAAATAAAGAGGCACTCTGATACCAGGAGATTCCCATCATCCGGTCCTTGGAATTGAAGCGGTAGTCTAACGGTTCTTCTCCCGTACCATATCCGTCATTAATGTGATGTTTGCCCCAATTATAGAAAAACTTGAGTGCCCCCGATGTACGTTCGTATCTGTTTTCCAGAGCAAAAGAAGCCATGCCGCGTGTAATGCGCGAGTCATTATCAAAAACCGGTGTACTGACAGTTCCCGGATTGGAAGCATTGAAATGTGTCAGGTTCAGATCGGCCGATACGTTCCAGCTGTGATCCAGTTCATAACCCAACCTCGTATATCCCCCATATTGCTCAAATTCCATATCGGGACGATGACCGTTTGTCCGGTTATAAGATCCGGTGATAATGCTGTTGAAACGTCCTTTTTTTACTTGGTTGGTAGCTTCGGTCATCCATGTGTCATACGAACCATATCCCAGTCGGACTCCGGTTCTCACTCCGTCTTCCCGTTGCCGGCGGGTTACGATGTTGATTACTCCACCCATGGCATTCGAGCCATAAAGTACGGATGCGGGGCCGCGCACAACTTCTACTTTCTCGGCCAGCATCGATTGGTAAGCATCAGCAATGGGATGTCCCATCAATCCCATGTATTGGGGATGCCCGTCAATCAATACCAATAATCCTGTAGTGGGGCTGCCACCTATACCACGCAGGCTGATACCGCCTGCCGCACCGTTTGACACTCCATATCCCATTACCCCACGACTGGTGGTGAACAATCCGGGAACCTGTTCTGTCAATGTGGGGAGCAGGGAAGGTTCGGAGCGTTGCCCGATGGTTTCACGGTTCACCACGGAGATTGTCATTGGCAGGTGACGGATATCGGTTTCATTCCTCGTGCCGGTCACTACCACGTCGTCTATTTCATAATTATGCCCTGCTTGTGTCGTATCTTTCCGGACTTGTGCCTGTAAAGATGAACTGAGAAAAGCGCATACCAATAGAATGCCGAGCAGGTTTTTCTTCATCCTGATCTTGGAAAGGAAGTTTTCGATGATCCGGAATATTTCCTGTATGGATTCTATTCCATAGCAAGCTGTTTCCAACGGACACCATCCGCTTTTATCCCGGTTTTCGATGAAAGGCACCAGCCGTACATAACTTACCTCTATATTGGCATTGTGCAGGAGTGCAAGTGCAGGTTGGCTGATAACATCCGCGTATACCTGCCGGATTTCTCCCAATACCATTAGACTTGCTGCTGCTTTTCCAATTACCTTGTCGGCGATGCCGGCTCCTTTCATAAAGGAGGGGTCTTGCCGAAATAAGTCATATAAATCGGCAACGCCCCGTTGGGTGAAGGTTCGTATCTCTGTTCCGTTTCCGATGACACAGGAATATCCTCCGGAGTGTAGAAGATCAATTATCTTTTCCATCATAGTGTCCCCTGCTTGAGCTGTTCTACAAAACGATCGATGCGATGCAGTTCTTCCGGTATGTGGATGGATTGCGGACAATGCGGGGTACATTGGTTGCATCCGATGCAATGACTGGCTTGTCGCAATTTAGGTACACTGCGGTCGTAGCCTACAAGGAAAGCGCGTCGTGCTTCTTTGTAGTTTTCACTTGTCTGGCTTTGCGGAATATTCCCTTCGTTGACACACTTGTTGTAATGTACGAGAATGGCAGGAATATCGATGCCGTATGGACAGGGCATGCAATATTTACAGTCATTACAGGGGATGGTAGGGTATTGCATCATCAATTGCGCGGTTTCTTCCAGATACTCTTTGTCGTCATCGGTCAGCGGAACCAGTGGTGAATAAGTGCGGATGTTATCCTGTAAGTGCTCCATATAAGTCATACCGCTCAATACGGTCAGTACCAATTCCGGTGAACCGGCGAAGCGGAATGCCCACGATGCCACACTGTCTTCGGGACGTCGTTGTTTTAGCCGTCCCACGATGTGCTCCGGTACATTCGATAACCGTCCGCCCAATAGCGGTTCCATGATCACAGCGGCAATATTCCGTTTGGCCAGTTCGCCGTACAGGTATTCCGCATTTACATTGTTTCCGGTTGCGTGGCGCCAGTCCACATAGTTGAGCTGAATCTGTACAAAATCCCATTTCACCGTATCGTGCATGGCAAGTACCTGGTCGAAGACCTCAACGTCACCATGGAATGACCAGCCGAGATGACGTATGCGTCCGGCCTCTCGTTCCTTGAGAAGAAAATCCAGCATACCGTTATCGATATAACGCTCGTTGAATACCTTCATCCCGCCTCCGCCAATGGCGTGCAGCAGATAGTAATCAAAATACTCCACTTGCATATCCTTGAATGATTGATGATACATCGCAAGTGAGTTTTCGCGTGAGAAGTTAGAGAAATTCGATAGCTTGGTGGCTATATAAAGCTTTTCGCGCGGATGCCTCTTGAGAGCGATACCGGTTGCTTTTTCCGACCAGCCCTGTACGTATACAGGTGATGTATCGAAATAATTCACCCCATGAGCAATGGCATAGTCTACCAATTCGTTGACAGCTTCCTGATTGATAAGGTCTCCTTTTCCTTCCGGGGAAGGAACGGTAGGCCAACGCATACAGCCATATCCCAGGAGGGATACTTTATCTTTGATTCCGCCTACTGAGCGATAAGTCATCTGGTCTGTCGGAACAGGAGAGGAGGCATTCCGTCCCTGGCTGCTTTTAGTTCCGGAGCCGCAGCCATAAAGAGCTGCTGTCGTTGTAGCGGCACTGATGCCCACAATTTTCAGGAATCCTCTTCGGTCTATATGATTATTCTGTTTTTCCATATGTCTTTATTTTTGAGATGTGTTATATGATACGATGTCTTTCGTGCCCCTCGACGTAGATGGCACTGAACGGACGTGCCGGACAAAGATTCTCGCATGCTCCACAGCCGATGCAACGCTCGGTGTTGATCGCCGGAATTTGGGGAGAAGCCTCTTTTTCCGGTTCGGCGACAATCATCTGGATAGCTCCTGTCGGACAATGACGGGCACAGTTGTCACATTTCACTCCATCGGTCAGCGACACGCAATTTGCTTTGATCCAGACAGCATGTCCGATTTGAGTGGAAGATTTGTCGGCTGCTGTAATGGGGTGTATGGCTCCTGTCGGACATACTTGTGAACAGTCATTACATTCCGGACGGCAGTATCCGCGTTCATATGATATTTCAGGTTGCATCAGGTTCATCAGGTTAGTGGAAGGACGCAATACTTGGTTGGAACAAGCTGATACGCACAATTGGCAAGCTGTGCAATGTGCTGCCATGTTTCGTGCACTCAACGAACCGGGAGGTGTAATGGGAGTCTGGCGGTTCGGGATCTTTTTATCTTCTATGGCCGCCAGTCCTCCGTCTACTTTTTTCTCTTGTGCTTTTAGGGCTGATGCCGTAGCGGCCATTGCCGTTACGGTAAGGAAATTGCGACGTGCTTCATTGACTTCCTTGGATGAGGCTGCATGAGTATTTTCTTCTGCTTTTGCTGGCCGGGCCTTGGTTATCCGCAATTGGTAACTGAGTGCTTTCTGCTTGCATTTGCCGAGGCAATCCATGCAAACCACGCATCGGCTGTAATCGATCGTATGTTCTTTAGCATTGATGCAGGCCGCTTTACAATGACGTGCACAAAGTCCGCACTTATTGCATTTTTCCGTATCTATTGTGATGCGGAACAAGGAGTAACGTGAAAGAAATCCCAGTACCGTCCCTACCGGGCAGATTGTATTGCAGTAAGTGCGTCCGTTCCGCCATGCCAGTAATATCAGGATGACAAAAGTAGCTGCGGCTACAATGAAAGTAGGCAGACTTTTTATCCAGATGTCTACTTCATAAAATGCATAGCTGCCGGCCCGTTCGGCTAAATGGGCGAACAGGTTGTTTCCCCACAGCCAAATGGGTTGGAACAGGTTGTTTGCGATACGCCCGTAAGCACTGTAGGGAGCAAATAGGGTTGCGATGAAACTTACTCCTGCCACCAGGGTGATGATGAATATTGCCAATGCCCCGTAGCGTAGGAGGGAGAGAGCGGGAGAATAGGAGTAGGGTAACTTTTTCCGCTTTTTGCCAATCCAGGCTGCTACATCTTGAAATACCCCCAACGGACAAATCACCGAGCAATAGATTCGGCCGAATACTCCTGTCAGGATGATTAAAAGGACTACTACTCCTACGTTCAATGCCAGTACTGCAGGGAGCAACTGGATCTTTGCCAGCCAGCCGAACCAACCGTGAAGGGTTCCGGTAAAGTCAAGGAATAGCAAGGTGATCAGTGTCAGGCAGATGATGCCACATGTTAATCTGATTTTTCGTAACATTGCGTTTGTTTTTATTGAGTTTGTTATTTATCGTTTACAAGCCATGTTTTAAATTCCGATGCTTTGTTTTTGCTGACATAAATACGTTCCGGTACTTCTGTATCGAGCGTGATAAGTAGACGGCTGTCGAACCAGATGGTTATATCCGTTACGCTATCCCTCGCTACGATAAACTGCTTATTGGCCCGGATGAAGTCTTCCGGGTTCAGTGAGGAAGCAATTTGTTCCAAAGTCTTGGAGTATGGATAACGATTGCCGTCTTTTAAGCATACATACGTGTTTTTGCCGGTTGCGTAAAAATAAGAAATATTCTTTATATTTACCGGTAACAGTTTGTCTTTGTGTGCAATCAATAACTTGTCTTTGTATCTGGGTGCAGGTTTCAATAGAGTAAGTTGTGACAAATATTGTAATAAGTCCTGCCGGGTCAGCTTGCTGTATTTCTCCAGTGCGTGTTCTACATCTTCCACTTTGACCGGCTTTAATAAATAATCTATGCTGTTCACCTTAAAAGCTTCGATGGCATATCGGTCATAAGCGGTTGTGAATATGATGGGAGTCTCCAGTTCTATTCTGTCGAAAATAGCAAAAGCCGATCCGTCCGATAAATGAATATCCATGAATATCAGATCCGGAGCCGGATTAGATTGTAACCACCCGACGGTTTGTGTGACACTTTCCGTATTTGCCATGATCCGGATGTCGGGAGTTATCTCTGTGAGAATATCCGTTAAATTTTCATAGGCAGCAGTTTCGTCTTCTACAATCAATACTTTCATAACAGCCACTATATTAGAGGTAAATATACCCGGAACACTTTTTCATCAGTTTCTATCCGGATTTGTTTATTCATTAATAAGTTGAAGCGGTTTTCAAGGTTGCTTAATCCCGTTCCGTTGGTGTCGGGAGGTGACAGTTTGGGGTAAATGGGATTGGATACCACCAGTTCGTATTGTTCGTTCAGCCGGATGGAGATATCCATTTTATGTTCACTGTCTATCCTGTTGTGTACCGTGACGTTGTCTACTAATGGCAGGAGTGAGAGTACAGGCAGTGTCAGTACATCCTTCTGTGCTTCATCCACGTCGATAGTAAAACTCAGTTTATTGGCAAAGCGTACCTCCATTACGTATCGGAAGGACTGGATGAACTCCAGTTCTTCTCTCAGTGTAACCACTCCTTTGCGGTCGCTCTGCAAGATATACCGGAAAATATCGGATAGCTGGTTGACATACGTCAGCGTGTTTTCATCGTTCTTCTTTCGGATCAGTGAAGATATTCCGTTCAGTGAGTTGAAGAAGAAGTGCGGGTTTACCTGGTTGGCCAGTGCATCACAACGGCTTTGCAAGTTTTCAAAACGGAGACGTTCTATTTCCTGTTCTTTTTCTCTTTGCCGGGTATAAAGCATGGAGATGTATCCTACCAAAGTGCATAAAAAGCAGAGCGTGAAGAACTGGGAGATTAAAGTGCTTCCCAGAAAATCCGTATGGAAACCATGCGAAGAGATGGTATACGAAACGGATGCGAAGAACAGATAACCGGTCAGTGCAAACAGGAAGTTGTGAGTCAGGCGTTTCCTGAACAGCGCTGTCGGGAGCTGCCGCAGATTGTAGTTTATCAGGAAACCGATCATCCCCCAAAAGAAGAGGAAACGGTATATGAAGTAAGAAAAGAAACCAAGGTATTCCGATGGTTCCAAAGAGTTTAGCTCCCACGGGGTGCAAGCTATATTGGGATATATGATGAAAACCGCACTGATCAGGCTGACCAGCGGAAGGTTTCGGGATATATATTTATCAAAGGAATCCATGATGCTTTTCTTTCTCACTGCAAAGAAAAGCAAAATAATGATTCCTTATTTTGTAATGTCATGTCAAAACGAAAAAAGAAGCATAAAAGCGAAACTTTTTCATTTTTTCAGCATAAATACGATATAGTCTCTACATAAAATAAGAATGCAGAATGACAAGACGAGAGAAGCGATCAGCATAAATTCTTTCATAATGTTTGTTGGTTTTATAGGTTCTTTCCTATAAAGACAACATCCGATGAGAAACTCCCTACGCTCCAAGGTCTTTTTATTTAGATCTGTTTATGTTCTGCCATGTATTTCCAAAGTGGGGCTGCATGCAGTGACTGCATGATCTGTCCGTTTTCCAGTAGTTCTTTTACCTCTTCAAGGCTGAGCAGATGTACTGTAAGCGCCTCCGTGTCTTCCAGGTGTTGTGTGTCGATTTGCTCCACATCAGTAGCCAGAAAGCAGTGTGTCAGATTGGTATGAGTACTCGGATTGGCCGAAATTACCATATGCTCTTTCCAGTTGCCTTTGCCGTATCCGGTCTCTTCAAGTAGCTCCCGTTGCGCCGAAACAAGTGGTGAAGCGTCTTTTTTCTCACATACGCCGGCACAGAGTTCGTATAGCTGTTTACCTATTCCCGGACGGAATTGGCGGACGAATACAAACTTTCCTTCTTTGGTGATGGCGATGGTGTTCACCCAGTCGGGATACTCAAGGATGTAATACTCCGGAATATGATTGCCGTTGGGCAAAAGCATGTCGTCACAACGTACGGTTAGCCATGGGCGCCGAAATAGATATTTACTGCTGACTACCTGCCAGACTTCGTCTTTTTTTTCCATTACTTAGTTGATAGTGGTTTCGGACAAAGGTAATGAGAATTCTTGCAAAGACCAATGATCGTTCCTACTATTTTCTTTTACTTTTCCGGCCAGGGAAGATTCTTAAATATAGGGTCACTATTTGAGTAGTATAGGGTTATGTTTATTGAGAATCGTTGTGTATCTTTGGGGGCGAATAAACAAATAGAAAAATGAAAAACGCAATTATTTCCTTACTCCTGCTTTTGATGGTCACCCAGTATGTGACGGCACAGAAAAAAGTGATTAAGATAGCCTGTATCGGCAATAGTATAACGTATGGTGTAGGTACGCGCAATTCTGCGAAAGACAGTTATCCCGCTGTGCTGGGGCAGATGCTGGGCGACGGTTATGAAGTCCGGAACTTTGGAGTCAGTGCCCGTACCATGTTGATGAAGGGTGACCATCCTTATATGAAGGAGGAACGCTATCGGCAGGCATTGGCTTATAATCCCGATATTGTGACCATCAAGCTTGGAACCAATGATACGAAACCGCAGAATTGGCGGTACAAATCGGATTTTAAGAAGGATATGGAAACGATGATACGGACGATTCGCGCTTTACCCTCAAAACCTGAAATCTACCTGTGTTACCCTATTCCCGCCTATGCTGTACAGTGGGGGATTAATGACAGTACGATTGTACACGGCGTGATGCCTGTTATCGATCAGCTGGCTGCTAAATATCGATTGAAAGTAATCGATCTGCATACTCCGCTGACAGGTATGAAAGAGTGTTTTGCCGATCATGTGCATCCCAATGAAAAGGCCGCTGCCCGCATTGCCCGGGTCATTTATCGGCAACTGACGGGTAAAGAAGCACCTGAACACGTCTCCCAGCCTTTCCCCGGTCATAAAAGCAAGTGGCAGGGATTCGATCAATATACTTTTACCTATCAGGATCGTCAGGCGATTGTTGTTTGCCCCGAACGGGCGGCGGCAGGTAATCCCTGGATTTGGCGTCCTGCTTTTTTCGGTGCTTTTGCTTCGGTAGATGAGGCTTTGCTGAAGCGGGGTTTTCATGTGGCTTATTATGACTTGACCCACCTTTACGGAAGTCCGCGTGCCCGGAAGTCAGGTACCGATTTCTATTGGAATATGGTACAGATGTACGGTCTCTCTCCCCGTGTGACACTCGAAGGCTTTAGTCGGGGAGGATTGTTTGCTTATAATTGGGCAGCCGATCATCCGGATAAAGTGGCTTGTATCTATGTCGATGCTCCGGTTTGTGATGTGTTCAGCTGGCCGGGACGTTCGTCCGGAAATGCCGGATTATGGAAAGGAATGTTGGACGAATGGGGATTGACAGAAGCCCGGATGAATACATTTCCCGGTAATCCGATCGACCGGTTGAAACCTCTGGCGGATGCTCGTATTCCGGTGATTTGTGTATGTGGCGATAGTGACAGGGTAGTGCCGTTTTCCGAAAACTCGGCAGTGGTTCGTCAACGTTATACAGCAATGGGAGCTCCGTTCGAACTTATTCTGAAACCCGGGGTGGATCATCATCCCCACAGTCTGGAGAATCCCACTCCGGTAGTCGATTTTATTGTTCGCCATCAGGCAGGCTATGAAGCCGGACAATGTTATACGCTGAGAGGCAATTATCAGAATTCATATCGGAAGTTTGAGAAAGAACGGGTGGGTACGGTTGCTTTCCTGGGAGGCTCCATCACCGAAATGAAGGGATGGCGGGATATGATTTGCGAAGACTTGAAACAGTGTTTTCCTTATACAAAGTTCACTTTTGTTGCAGCCGGAATTCCTTCGACCGGCAGTACTCCCGGGGCATTCCGCCTGACGGATGATGTGTTGTCCAAAGGCAAAGTCGATCTGCTTTTTGTAGAGGCTGCGGTGAACGATGACACCAATGGATTTAGTGCCATTGAGCAGGTAAGAGGCATGGAAGGCATTGTCCGGCATGCCTTGGTCTCCAATCCGTCAATGGATATCATGATGTTACATTTCATTTACGATCCTTTTATTCCGAAGTTGGACAAAGGGCAGATGCCTGATGTAATTCTGAACCATGAGCGGGTGGCCAATCATTACCTGCTTCCTTCTGTTAATCTTGCTTCTGAGATTGCTGCCCGGATGCGGAGTGGTGAATTCACATGGGAACAGTTTGGCGGCACACATCCCAATCCTTTGGGACATGCCTATTATGCAGCTACCATAAACAAGGTACTCGATGAAATGTATGCCCCTTGCGCTACTGCCAAAGATGCTGCCAAGCCTCATGCTCTTCCTGCCGTGCCACTGGATGCATATAGTTATACAAATGGCAGATTGGTCGATATCCGGCAAGCCCATATAGGTAAAGGTTGGCAGTTGGTTGCTCCATGGACTCCCCGGCTTGCTGCCGAAACGCGTCCGGGTTTTGTCGACGTACCTATGCTTGAGACCAATCGTCCCGGAGCGAAGTTAACACTTGACTTTGAAGGGACTGCTGTCGGTATCTTTTGTGTGAGTGGTCCGGCTGCCGGGATACTGGAATATAGTGTCGATGGTGCCCCATTCAAAAAGTTGGATACGTTTACAGCCTGGAGTGGCGGACTGTATATCCCTTGGGTGTATATGTTCGATACGGAGTTACCGATGGGAAAACATCGTCTGACTCTTCGGATGTCGAAAGACCATCATCCGCAGAGTAAGGGTACGTCCTGCCAGATCAGGCAGTTTGTGGTAAATGATTCTTGTGAATAGAGGACTTCATGTCTCGTTTAAAAGATTTTGTTTCTTCTTCAAATTTGGTGGTCAATTCTTTATTTCTTTATTTTCAAGTTGATAATTGTCCTTTTTGCTTGCTTTAATAAGAAAAAACAGACACCGGCTGAATAAGATAGCTCAAGTTTCGGAAGTGAGTTTACACCGCCTGAACCGGTGTCTTCATCCTTATACCTTTCTTCAATTAACATTGTTAACGTCTTTTGCAGGTTGTCAGGTTCTTGTGCGCAAATAACAAGTCTTTTGCATTTAAAGAACTTCTTATTCACATCCAAAGAACAAGCTTTAACTCTGTGTTAAAACAAAGCTTTTGGGGACAGAAATCTTACTTTTTAAAGATATTGATTTTCAGATGGTTTAGTCTAAGATTAGCTTCTTCACTTCACGGATGGACTCTTCGGGCGAAAGCCGGGATACCTGCTTTTTTGTCAACTATAAAAGAGGGCTTACACTTCCGAAAACTGAATTAGATTCCATGAGTAAAAGAAAACTTACCACCAAATTTGAAGAAGAACCCTTGAACTTTGGGACCGGGATGTGGAACGTTGGATTAACTCCGAACGTGTGCCGGTGTACTCTCCTATTACCGACTTCTTGTATGACTTGCCTCGTTGGGACGGGAAGGACTGCATCCGGGCGCTGGCCCGCTACGTACGTACCTTTCGACGAATCGGCTATAAGCGAACTGAAGCGTTATGCTTCGTTCATAGCGACCAGCAATCACAGTGATTTGCTCTCCGATCCTTCGGGAAGCCGCCGCTTCATTTGTATCAATATCACCGGCAGGATACGTAATGATGCTGCCATCAACTATCTGCAACTCTATGCGCAGGTAGCGCAGGAGCTCCGTGAGGGTGAGTGCTTTTATTTCTCTCCCGAAGAAGAGGCCGTTTTGATGGAGAACAACCAGGAATTTGAGCTGCAAACCCCGGTTGGACACCTCTTTCAACAGTCTTTTCGCTCTGCCGATGAGGGGGAAAAGTGCGAAACGCTGCTCGCTGTCGATATTTGGGGGCGCATACAAAAGAAAAGTGGTTTTAAACTGTCGGCTACGAAAATTGTGCATTTGGGCAGGATACTTCGTAAATTAGGAGTGCCTTGCAAGAAAATGAGAAATGGGAATTTCTATTGTGTGGTGGAGTTGTAGATGTATTGAACCCTAAACTCCGGTATTCGGATACTGTTAGGTTAATGCGTTGGATGGAATTAGATGCCGATTGGTATTATTAACAAATAAACAGCTATATTTGCATTCAACTCTCTGTCGTATTAATTATTATGGTGGACTTCGAACAATTTTATATTACATGGTATTCGCGCGCGAAATATTTTGCGCGCGAATATGTTCATTCTGAAAGTGATGCTGAGAATATTATTCAAGACGTTTTTTTGCATCTGTACGAGAGGCGTGATTTGATGGATGCATATACAAATCTGACTGCTTATCTTTTTACTTCTATCAAAAACAGATGTTTGGACTATTTGCGCAAATGGGTTCTTGAACAAGAAACTGCACAGGGAGTGCAAGATGAATTTGATATGGAACTTCGGATCAAATATGATTCTTTGGAGATATTTAATACGCAGTTTTCTGATGAAACTGATATAGGAGAGTTGTTGGACAATGCACTCCAGAAACTTCCGGAACGATGTCGCAACATTTTTATAATGAATAAGCTGGAAGGGAAAAAACAAAAAGAAATTGCAGAAGAATTGAATTTGTCTATCAATACCGTAGAGTCGCAGATGGGCATTGCTTACAAGAAATTACGTGAAGAATTAAAGGATTGCCTGCCTCTATTTATATTTTTGTTTGCTATTTCCTGATTTTTTTCATTTTCTTTTGGCGGATTTTTTCTCTTGCTTCGTTTACCATATAGAACAGACGCAATATGAATAGTCAAATTATTAAATATTATGCAGGAGAACTCAGTAAGGAAGAACGAAAAGCCTTATTGCAGAAAGCCTTTTCCAATCAGGAATTGAAAAACGAGATGATGAATTATCAGCATTTGCAATCACTGATGAATCTTCATCCGCAAGAGAAAAACGAGCTATTAGGTAAGGAGAGCCTAAAGTGCTTTATGAAAGCACGGCAGGCGGAAAAAAGGAAAAGATTGTTTTTTTATTTTTTACGCTATGCAGCAATTGTCTTTGTGTGCGTAGTTTCCACTTGGTGGATTACTTTCTCGTTCGTCGGTACGGATATGCTTCAGTCTGTTATTGCCCAGGAATTATCGGTTCCGGCCGGACAGCGTGCGCATATCCTGCTGCCGGATGGAAGTAAAGTATGGGTCAATGCAGGTTCAACCCTTAGTTATCCATCTCTGTTTAGTGATGAACGGCGTGTAAAACTGATTGGAGAGGCATTCTTTGAGGTAGCGAAAGGAGACAAACCTTTTATTGTATCGACAGGAAAGGTAGATGTAAAAGCGCTTGGAACTCAGTTTAATGTATTTAATTATCCTAAAGAGGAATTATCAGTAGCTTTACTTGAAGGTTCTGTACGCATATACCGTCCCGAATATGAGCGACAAGGGGTTATATTGAAGCCCAATCAGCAATTGACAGAGAATAATGGACGTTTTCTTATAAGTCCCATTGATAAGAATCCTATTATCTGGAAAGAAGGTCTCTATGCTTTTGATAAACAAAAACTGAAAGATATACTGAAAAAGCTGGAACTTTATTATGATGTGAAAATATTTGTCAAAGATGTTTCCATCCTTGAATATGAATATACCGGAAAGTTTCGTCAACGTGATGGCGTAATGGAAGTCTTGCGAATTATTCAAAAAATTCATCCATTCAAAATAGAACAGAAAGAAGATACGAATGAAATCATTTTATATCGTTAACCTTATTGTCGAACCTCTAAAATCAAAGAAGATATGAAAACATAAAAGAAATTTCTTAATTATGTATAACCTTAATAAAGAAAGGTCGGCAGATGCGCCAACACCTGCCAACCTCGGGTTATTAAGTAATACGTATTCCAAACCCTTTCAAAAATTCAGAAATTATTAACTTAATCGGAAACAAAGATATGAAAATAGAACCTTTGTTAGCACATCTTTTGTGCCTAAAAATACATAGTAGGACGTTAAATATTATGAAAGTAGCTGTGTTTATGATGTTTTTCTGTGTTTTCCAGTTGTTAGCCTCCAATGGCAAAGCACAGAATGCAGTAATAGAACTATTCTCTAATTCTGTGACGGTAGAAACACTATTTGCGGAGATAGAGAAACAAACGGATTATTTAGTAGTTTATAGTAGTCGTGAACTGGATGTAAAAACTAAAATCCTGTTTTCAAAGAAGAAGGCCAAAGTGAGCGAAATGTTGGACGAACTTTTGCGAAATACGAATCTGAAGTACGAGCATACTAATAATTACATCGTATTCTCCAAAAAGGTCAGTGAATCTGATGTACGACAGCAGACCGGAAGAAAAATAACAGGGACTGTGGTGGACAATAACGGAGAGGTGGTCATTGGTGCCAGTGTACACGAAAAAGGAACCACTAATGGAGTCATTACTGATATTGAGGGTAAATTTAGTCTGGAAGTAGCGGATAAAGCTTGGTTGACTATCTCTTATATCGGTTATGTAAGCCAAACCGTACCTGTGAACGGTAAAAATCATGTAATCATAAAATTGGCAGAAGATACAAAGGTATTGGATGAAGTCATTGTGATAGGTTACGGTTCGACCTCATCTAAAAAGATGGTGGCTGCTGTTACTGCCGTAAAAGGGGAAAAATTACAGGATCTTCCGTTTGCCAATGTAACTTCTGTATTACAAGGACGTGCAACGGGAGTTATTGTGCAGAATCAGGGTGGTGAACCCGGAAGTGTACCTTCAGTGTCAATTCGTGGTGGCGGTAAGCCGTTATATGTCATTGATGGAGTAATCACTACGGATGATTGGGAATTCCGGACTTTGAATCCCAATGATATAGAAAGCCTGTCGGTTTTGAAAGATGCGGCTTCGTTGGCGGTCTATGGCTCTCGGGCAGCTGATGGTATCATCATGGTCAAAACCAAGGAAGGAAGAAAAAGAAAAACTTCTATCGTATATACATTTAATGCGCAGTTTAGCCAACCGACGGTTCTGGCTGATAAAATAGATTCTTACACCTACGCTAATGCGCAAAATCAGGCGGCAATGTCCGATGGACATGGAGAATATCACACATATAGCAAAGAAGAGATGGATATTATCCGTAATCAGTCCGACCCTTTGAAATATCCCAATACAGACTGGTTTGATTTAGGGTTGAAAAACTTTGCTCCCGAGTATAGGCATTCTTTGTCAATGACGGGTAACCGTAAAGATATTAACTATTACATTTCATTGGGAACTTTTGAGCAAGGCAGTTTGTACAAGTCTGATGCACTGAACTATTCAAGATATAATTTGCGAAGTAATGTAAATACTACATTTGAAGAAATTGGTCTTAAAGTGGCGGTAAATATTAATGCTGCATACGAAAAAAAGAAATATCCTTCGTTTAGTGCCAATACCATCTGGGATCATTTAAATAATAAAAAGCCGCTGGAGTTGGCGTATAATCAGGATGGAACCTTAAGCTCTATATCCGATCATCCTTTGATGGAGATGGACGAACGTTCGGGATATGATAAGAATGACGGGTTATATGTCAATACTCAGTTTGTTGCCGACTGGGCGTTGCCTTGGGTAAAAGGCTTGTCATTCGGAACCATGTTGAATTATCGTTTGAACTCCAGTCATGTTAAGGGACTTTCAGCCCGTGCTCCTCAATATAATCAGGATGGAACGTTGGTTGTTGTGACCAAGCCGTCATTGAAAGAAGAAGCTTACTTCGGAGATTCATACAGTCTTGAGTTAAACGCAGCTTATACACAGACTTTTGCGGAGAAACATACCATAGATGCGAAAGCCGTATTTACAGTTTCCGAAAATAATGGTAGCTACTTTTGGGCTTCACGCAAAGACTATCTGTCTGCCACTGTGGATCAGTTATTTGCCGGTTCAAGTATTGGCATGCAAAATTCCGGTAACTCAGATGAAGGAGGACGTATGGGACTCGTCGGACGTTTGAAGTATGACTTTGACAGCCGGTATTATATTGAAGGAAGTTTCCGTTATGATGGGTCCGACAATTTTGCGCCGGGACACCGTTGGGGCTTCTTCCCCTCTGTGGCATTAGCTTGGGATATCACGGAAGAGCCATTCTTTAAGAATCTCAATTTGAAGAATGTAAATCTTTTGAAACTACGTGGCTCTTATGGACAAACCGGAACGGAGTCGGGCGTAAACCGATTTGGCTATTTGTCAACTTATAGTTTGGCTGAAAACGCAATTTGTATTGGCGGTAATTTGCAATCAGGTTTCAATGAAGGGGCTTTGGTCTCACCGGAACTGTTAAGTTGGTATACTCGTAATTCTTTGAATTATGGTATTGATGTCGCGTTCTTTAATCATCGCCTGAAAGGTTCTGCCGATTATTTCTTTTACGTAACCAAAGGAGGTCTGGTCAGTCCGGCAGACCGGTATGTCGTTCCGTTGGGAACCGCTCTTCCTCAAATTAAGTCGGAGAATGAGCATCGCCGGGAAGGTTTCGAAGCCTCCTTGAGATGGGATGATAAGATAGGATCTGGTTTTTATTACGAAGTCGGCACGAATATGACCTACTACAATAATTTGTACGTTAAGAATCAGGGTGAAGCATTGTCTGATTTAAAAAATCCATATAAGAGAAGTACTCATCAGACAGATTACTACGGAATTATGTATATGGATAACGGACTCTATCAAACTCCGGAACAGGTTCTCGGAGTACCACGAAGACTGCAATCTTCTGCAACTAAATTGGGTGATATTGCCTACGAAGATATCAATGGCGATGGTAAAATAGACGGGGAAGATCAGGTCCGTTGGGGTATGCCGTCGGCACCTCACTTTACTTACGGTTTTGACTTTGTTTTGGGTTACAAAGGCTTCACTTTGTCGGGGTTGCTATATGGAACAGGAAAACGTAATATGGAATTTGGAGTCACGACTAAGAAAAATGAAGCTATATGGGTGTTGAATGATTATCAACTGGATTATTGGCGTGAAGACAATAGAGATGCTACTTTTCCCAGAATCTCTTTGGAGGCGTTGCCCAATGGTTCAAATAATCAGGCTGCTTCTACTTTCTGGGTCAAGAACGCTTCATTCCTACGCTTGAAAAATTTGACGTTGGAATATGATTTTAAATATAAATTGTTGAGGAATGTCAAATGGTTGAGTACATGTAGAGCCAATATTACGGGTGCAAACTTGTTTACGATATCAAATGTCATGGATTATTTCGATCCGGAAACTACCTCAACCAATGGAGGCTATCCGGTGCAGCGTGTTTATTCTTTAGGTGTAACAATTGGATTTTAATGATTATGAAAAAGATAAATGTAATAATAGCATTATCCCTTATTCTGGGATGTTCTGCTTGCAGTGATATTTTAGATAAAGGTCCGTTGGATAAGTTTTCGGAGAATGATGTGTGGAGTAGTCCGCAACTGGCACAGGCTTTCTTGTATCCGACGCTGAATGATGCGACAGGTAAGCTGATCTGGGATGATAAATGGACGGACAATGATGTGATACAGGATGATGGTAATGCTTCGAATGTGAATAAGGAACAGATAGATCGTTATCATGATGCCGGATGGAATGTGTATGGACAAATCCGCAAATGTAATCTGGCCATTCAGAAGATGGAAGAAAATGAAACATTTATCGAACAAGACAGGAAGTATCTGACAGCACAGGCAAAAATGTTGCGTGCTATGATCTATTTCACTCGTGCACGCTTGTTCGGTAAATTAATGATTGTGGATCGGGTTCTTGATGCGGAGGAGAACATGGAGCTGCCAAGAACAAATACGATTAAGGAGACTTATGATTTTATTCTTAATGATTTGCAGGAGGCAGCACCTGATTTACCTGTGTCATTATCCGGTCAACAAGGCATGCTAAGTAGGGGAGCTGCTTATGCATTGATTGCGGAAGTGGCATTGCATGGAGCTTCCTATATTGAATCGGGCCAAAATGAATATTATGCTATAGCAAAGTCAGCCAGCGAAGATCTCTTTGACTTGGGTATATATGAATTGGATAAGAATTATGAAAAGCTTTTCAATGAATTTGATTATGCGCTGAACTCAAACGAAATTATCCTGGCTCAGTGGAGACATGAAAATAATACGACTTTTGCCGGTACGTGGATGCAATATCTGGTTCCAAATATCAGCAATGATAAATTAAAGGAATTTGCCAATCCCAAACTTATCGATAGTTTTGAAGGCTGGATCGGAATGTTCCCTTCTGTAGATTTGGTCAATGAATACGAAGTGATAGATGTGGATGGAAGTGCAAAGAACTGGGATGAAAGTAGCTACTACAAAGACTATCAGCAGAATGGAGGATATGTATCAAAGGCGATATACCGGAATAGAGATAATCGTTTTTATGCCACTGTTGTACAAGACTCTTCCAGATACTTTAATAGTCTGGTGACGATGCGTGAAAAAGGTAACTTGCATTGGGACAGTAAAACCGGCAGTGACTGGGGAACTGCATTGACAGGATATATCTATCGTAAGGGGGTATACACTGGTAGGAATTTGTGGAACTCAGACCCGACTTACTATCATCAGATCGTTATGCGTCTGGGACGTTCATACTTAAACTATGCTGAAGTGATGTTACGACTGAATGATATAGAAACAGCCATTGAATATGTCAATAAAACTCGTACAATTCATGGCGGTTTGCCGGCTCTTTCCAAAGGTTTGTCTTTGAGTGAAGCTTGGAAGGCGTATAAACGCGAACGCCGGGTAGAATTGGTGCATGAGGGTGACCGCTATTGGAGTCTGTTGAGATGGGGAAAAGCGGATGGTAAAGAAACAGTATCCGAACTGAATAAAACCCATCATTCAATTAGCATTTCGGAAGATGGAAAAACATTCAAGATTATTCCTCTACCTTATCAGACTGCATTTAATGAACGCGTATTTACAAAGAAAAGATATTTATATCCTGTTCCGGAAGGTGAAAGAGTAAATAATCCGTCATTAGACCAGAATGAGGGATGGTAATTTCAAATACAACAAAAAAAGTAAAGTTATGAAAACATTGTATCGCTATTTAGCATTGGCATTACTGATCGTATTAAATACTTCTTGTCTTAAGTCAGGTTTGGATGAACTTGAAACCTATGATCAAAATGATATTACCAATATTCGATTTGAATACAGATGGTGGGATGAAACTGCTCAAAGACTTCGTGTAATAGAGATGGCAGTGACGAAAACGATTGATACGAAAGCAAAAAAAGTAGAATGTTCTATCAAAGTTCCCGATGCAACCAGTGCCTTTACGGCAGATATCAGAGATCGAGTTTCTTTGAGCGCTTTGTCCGTGAATGTAGATGTGTCTACGGCAGCACGTGTCAGCCCGATTGGAGATTCTCCTGCAATGGGTACTTTCCCGGCAGATTTCTCCGCTAAGAAATTCGTTTATAGGGTGATGGCTGGAGATGGTGGCAAAGCTGACTGGACGATTGAAATTAAAGACTTCGATAAGTAAAAACTTTCAGATTGTTTTGTAGATTGATTATTTCGAACAGAAAAGAAGAATGAATAGCTTTTTGTTTGTTCGGAATAATTGATCTATGAAAAACAGGATGATAATGGTAACTTCTAAAAATATTGATTAATGAAAAAAGAAATATTACTTGTTTTATACTCTCTGATCATTGGAACTGCATCTGCACAATATCAAATTGATTTAAGTAAGGTGACTCCTCCCTCTGTCAGTTTTCTGCAACTGGGGAATGCCGGTCCCGCCGGAAAAGAAATTCGTGTCAACAATTTATATATGGAAGAAGGAGGCGTTCCGCAGTTACCGGTAATGGGAGAATTTCATTATAGTCGCATGGATTCAAGGTATTGGCGAGATGCACTGCTGAAAATGAAGGCATCTGGAGTGAATATCGTAGCTACCTATTGCCTTTGGTCCTTACATGAGGAATTTGAAGGAGAATTGTCGTGGGAAGGCAATTTGAACCTTCGCCGTTTTATAGAGATTTGCAAAGAACTGGGGATGAAAGTGCATCTGCGTCTCGGCCCTTATTGCAATGCAGAGATCAGAAATGGTGCGTTGCCCGACTGGATTATAAATAATAAAAACCTCAAGACGCGTTCAAATGATCCTTTGTATCTTGAATATTCCCGCCGATGGTATCAGGCCGTATATGACCAAGTAAAGGGATTGTTTTATAAGGATGGAGGACCTATTATGGGCCTTCAGTTAGAAAATGAATATGTACGGAAGGGGATGATTGTTTCCCATCTTCTAAATTTAAAAAGGATGGCTGTCGAAATAGGGTTTGATGTACCGATTTATTCGATGACTCACTGGATGGACAGCGAATACCCGAAGGGAGAAATAGTTCCTTATGCCGGTTTTTATATTGAAGCTCCTTGGACGACTTCCGGAAAAAAAGAGATCCCTACATCCAATTTTGAATATTTTACTTATAACCGACTTTCAGATAACATAGGCACAGACATCATAAAAATAGAAGGGGAAGTGGAATCCTTGAGTGGAAAGGACATTGATTCTCCTTTCTTCACGTGTGAAATAGGGGTAGGAACTACGGCTTTTTATCATCGCCGGGCAGTTGTGCCCGAAGAGATGGCCGGAGAAAATATTAATTTACGCTTAGGGTGTGGAGCCAATATGATGGGGTACTACATGTACGTTGGTGGAACTAATCCTATTGGAAAAAGAACCGCATATCAATCTTCCGGACCTAGAGTGAGTTATGATTATCAGGCACCCATACGTGAATCTGGAACGTTGGGGGCAGTGATGAAGGAAACTAAAAAGTATAATTATTTTATGAATGATTTTGGTACATCGCTGGCTCCGGCTATAGCTTATTTACCAACCAGTAACCAAAACAGGGAAAACTTGCAATGGGCTGTCCGGTCAGATGGAAGTACGGGCTATCTGTTTTGCTCTAACTATTTGTATAAAAATAGTAGAAAAGATTATAAAAATGTTCGGTTTACCGTAAAACTAAAAAATGAAACTGTGCGACTACCACGTAAGAAAATAACAGTTAAAAATGGGACTTATTTCCTTTGGCCTTTCAATCAGCAAATGAATGAAGTCAGGTTGAAATATTCGACAACACAGCCGATTTGTTCTTTGAAAGATGGAAACGATTATACTTTCTTCTTTTTTGAAGATGATCAGATTCCGGGGGAGTATTTGATCGCAGAAAAGAATATCAGGAATGTGGAAGTACAAAATGGGGTTTTGGTGAGAGAGAAAGATGGATATTTTATAGATCGAATTATTCCGGGAAAAGAATGTATCATAAAAATAACCAAGACAAATGGAGCTATCGTTCGTTTTGTCACGTTGACAGAAGAGGAATCAGACCACATCTGGAAAGGTGCTGTGGCAGGGAAAGAGTTTGTGGCGCTCACTCCTGCTTCTTTAGTTTGTGATAAGAATAAAATTGTTTTAATAGAGAATTCCCCTCAGACAGAGATCTGGATGTTTAAAAAAGGTGGTTTCAAACAACAAGTTTTCCGGTCTAATCCCCGTCATCTACATGCGACCTACCATTCCGTTGCCCCTATGGAGGAGGGAAAATGGATTTGTCCGTCAGGTGGTGATAAAATAAAACGTGAGTTTACTGTAAATACGTTTTCAATGATTCAACAGGCTTATTTACGTTATGCTTCGTTTGATTCTGCTGGCTGCATCTTGAATGGAAAGAAAATAGTAACGAAGACAATGGGTGGATATGAGAAGGCTGACGTAACCGCATTCATTCAGAAAGGAGATAATACAATAGAATTTATCACTTCAGAAAAGGGAGTAGTGGGTGAGATTGAGATTTTGCTACTGAATGGTGAACGAATTATTTGGAATACAGATGCCACCTGGTTGTCTGAGATGAATAATCAGCCTGTAAAGATTCTTTTGGAACAAAAGAAACCTTTAGCATTCGCACCTGAAGAACATTTAGCTATTTATGAAGTAAAAGCTCCCGTTCCGGCTTGCGGCGATGAAGAAACACGCATGTATATTTCATATAAAGGAGACGTGGCCAATGCTTATTTAAATGGAAAACTTGTGGCTGACTCTTTTTATGACGGAACCGATTGGATTATAAGTTTAAATCGGTTAAAGGAAACTATTAATTTCAATCCATTGGTGATTCGTATTGACGGATTGAAATCGGTCAATGAACAAATTTATTTTGAGAAGAATGTAGATCCTGCAGAATGTGTAACTCCTGTTTTATCAGATATTCAGGTGAATCAGGAATATAGATTTGAAATTGTGGTTGATTAAATATTCTCCATCGTAATTCATAGGTCTTTAGCACTTGAGGGCCGTCCTCTGCGATAAGTACTGAAGACCTATGAAACTATAAACTCTTGATTCATTGTTTTCGGATAATGATATCTGCCGGCCATTCACGTTCTGCAACTTGAGCCGTAACGATGCTGTCGTCGACTATTTGTAACTTTATGCGTAGGTTGTGCGCAAACTTCACGATGACGGACTATCAGGCATTTGAACTACAGACTCCGGTTGAACGGTTCTTTCAGCGGGGCCTGCATTCGCTCCGTGAGAGGAAAAAGTGAAACACTGTCCACTGTAGATATTTTGGGACGCCTATAAAAGATAAACTATCGGTTATGAAAATAGTTTCTATAGAATGGGAGTGCCTTGCCTAAAAATGAAGAATGGGTATTTATCGGATTGTTGACAGCCGGAAGAATAAATATGTATGAGTATTTATTGTGATATAATCGCTTCTTTTGACAATATACCCTTTAAATCTCGATGTATAGTTGCTAAATAGTTTTTGAGATTTTTTTTGTTAATAAGATAAGTCTTATGTTTGGATAATTCGCTGTTTGAATTTTGAATATAATTTTCAATACAGTATTGAGCGTTAACAAAAATCCGTATTATGAAGTTTATTAATGTCCACACACATGTTTTTGCATTCAACCATGTGCCACTCAATTTTATTCCATTTATGGATGTTGTTTTGTGGACTCATAAATACGTACCCGGACTTTTAAATAAAGTTTTGTCTGAAAAGATAGTAGCGTTTTTAGGGCGGAGGATTCGTTGTGATCAACTGGAAATCCTGAGAGAGCTTGCAGATTATTATCCGTCTGATGCTTGTATTTTAAAATAAGTATGAAAATGGGATCAGGGGAGAAAAGTAGATAGGCCATTCCTCTCCTGACCCTATTATCGATCATGAAAGTTTAAACTATTCAATCCGTATACAATCCAGTCCGAATAAAGTGCCTGTAGATAATGCATTCTGTCCGGTCAATTCTATCCTTAGGATAAACTTACCATCTATGGGCTTGTGCATTCCGAGGTTTATGGCACCTGTGGCCTCGACTTCCTGGCTGTAACAGTCCAGCTGTTTACCGTTTTCCTGACGATTTACGTAAAACTTTATATTACCATAATCGGCTGCTTTAGTACAGAATAGATTCAAACTGTATTCACGGTCCTCAAAACCGGAGAATTCGAATTCGATGTAGTCACCTTTTTTACCGCCATGACACACCAGATGATCTTTTAAATTCCACTTGCCCGGATGTCCGCTGAGCCTTTGTCTGTCATAACGCAGCCTTTCAGATTTGGAGGTTGGTTGGATTTGGCAGAAGTCGATAGCATTGGCTATGCTACAGACGGGGGACTGGGTGGGGGTGGGCGGCAAACCTGCTTCTATTTCTTCTATACCGGAAGAACCCGCTGCCTGAGAGTTTAAGTCTCCATACCAGAATACAGTCGAGGAATAGTCTACTGTGCCATTTTCCCAACCTAGTAATTCAAAATCGAATTTTAGTTGCTGGTTGAAAGGTATGCCGTCCAAACATCTGACTCTGAAGAAACTGTTATAACCATAAAAGTCCTTCATATCTTGTCGGGGCTGTCCGGCAAATGGAGTCTGGCTTTTAAAGTATCCGTCGAAGCTGTAATAGTCTTCGGTACCTGTCCCGAAATGGGAGGGAAACGCTTCGTGATCTACTGTTATTTTTTCATCGCCTTCTCCATACCACTCTGTCGTATGATTGAAAAGAGACAGCAGGTCTCCTCGATAGACTCCTCTGCCGGAGATAGTGGTGAAATTCCAGTCCATGCATTTTTCATGTTCCATCCAAGTGACAACGGGCAGTCCGCGTTCTTGTTTCCAGGCTGTATGGAAATAGAGGGAACGGTTGTCCCACTTGTAAGGTTGTGATACAATATCGATATGTACATCGGTTTTGTAGGGTGAGAGGTTTAAAACAGAGATCTCACAATTCTGTCGATAGGGCATCAGCCATTTACTGCAAACGATTCCTTTACCATCAGAATAGAAGAAAAAACTCCGGGATGCAAATGCTCCCATACCGGAGCCTGCAAAATCGGATAATGGTGCCCATACGGTTTGCTGTCCGTCGAAGTTTATGGATATGATCAGACTGCGCATCAACCGGGCGAAATCATCTGTTCCGGGTTTCAGATCCGGATCCGTTTTCACGTTGAATTGGAGAAGGCTGATCGCTCTTTTCCCTTTGTGGAGGTTTAGTTGCTGCTTTTCTCCTTTGTTTAATGACAGATTTTGTCGGTGGATCAGTGCACCTTTTCCATAGCGGGCCTGTGGATCAACCCCCTTATCTATATTTCTATACAATGTAGCCGATGTCTTTTCGACCGATTGAGGGATACGTTCTGCAACTTCCCGGGAGAAGGTTTCGACCGGAGTACCTGTAGGATATTTGCGGTAATTGAATAGAAAATGTCTGTTTGTCCGTTCGGGAGTGAGTTCCTCCATGGTTACCTTGCAACCGTCGGCATAGGTGACGGGTAGATAAATCAGGCTGCCCCTGATCCATTTATCGTCCGGTTCGATTAATCCTTTCTTGAGTCCTCGTACACCGAACTTCTGGAGATCATAAGAGGGTACCACCCAGCCTGGTTCGTCTTTTCCGTCAAAGTAGAAGCGCAAGATTGTATGTATGCTGCCAAAGGTCGTGAGCCATATACGGGTAATGGCGCCGGGACCTTCGTCTTCGAAAAGAACTTTTTCTTTCCGTCCGTCGTGTTCTTCAAGGCGGATAAATCCTTCGCCATCGTCATTGGCAAACCAGCCGGGCCGATCGGGAGAAACGGATCTGCGATCGTAACTGCTCTGCTGCATGCTGCGGTAGGGCAGGGCGGGATAGCGGGTCATTTCATCGTATGAAGTCATCTCTTCCAAGAGGGTTTCTACGGTGATCGGTGACTTCTTCTGTCCAAATGAACCAATGCATAGAGTGGAAAAGAGCAAGGTGATGCTCAACCTTATCATTCCTGTTGTAAACTTGGGTTTCGGGAACGATAGTAAGGGTTGTTTTGATTTTGTGTTCATGCCATAATTCGATTAATGATTCGTGATGGCAATATTAGGAAAGTATATCGAATGAGACTATAATAAAACGTACTCAATCGTAGTACTGTGGTTACATACAAACCCTGCGGATAATTTTTCTTTGTGTACGAAAATCAATATCTTGATCGGATAAACTAGGTAAAACAAAAATAAGATGAAAGAAAAAGATTTAATCCGTTTTATGGATCGCATGATTGAAGAGCGAAAAGCGGAATATGCATTAGGTACGGCTCACATTTATCAAGCGAGCAGAAATGCCCTTTCTGCTTTTCTGAAAGCACACGACATTCCGTTCAAAAGAGTAAGGCCTGAGTTATTGAAGCAGTTCGAACGGTTTCTCAGACGGCGGGGAAACAGCTGGAACACGGTGTCTACTTATATGCGGGTACTCAGGGCTGTCTATAACCGGGCGGTCGACCGGCGTCTGGCACCTCACGTGCCACATCTGTTCAAAGCTGTATATACCGGTACTCAGGCCGATATCAAACGAGCTTTGAAAGCCGAAGAAATGGGGCAGTTGCTCGACACGAAGTGCACCCGGAAGCAATCGGAACTATTGCAGAAAACTCATCACCTGTTCGTGCTGATGTTTCTTTTAAGGGGGCTTCCTTTTGTCGACTTGGCTTATATACAAAAGAAGGACCTGAATGGGAATATCCTGACCTATCATCGCAGGAAAACCGGACGTCAGATCACCATTACAGTTACTAAAGATGCCATGAATATCATTCGGGAATATATGGATACTACTACAGAGTCTCCCTATTTATTCCCTATTCTGAGTGCAGAGGGAGGAGAGGATACCATCTATCGGGAGTATCAGCAGGCATTGCGCATCTTCAATTATCAACTGACAAAATTGGGAGAACTGTTGGGACTGACTACCGAATTGACTTCATATACAGCCCGCCATACTTGGGCCACTTTAGCCTATTATTTGGAAGTGCACCCGGGTATTATCCGGGAGGCGATGGGGCACTCGTCTATCAAAGTAACAGAGACTTATCTGAAACCATTCAATATAAAGAAACTGGATGAAACAAATTTAAGTATTATCGGTTATGCCAAACGATCTTTTGAGGGTTAAATCGCTGATTTTTGTGGAGTTACTTTGTAGGTAACTTTATTGTAAGTGTCCGACAAATATAAACCATTTTTTACAAAAAAGCAAATTAAAAAACATCTTTTTCAAAGACAGAGAGAAAATAATTCATTCATAGACAGATAATAGCTTCTACAGACTTCGGTTTGTTGGGAAGTTATCCAGAGAATTGCATACTTCTCCCTTCCTTGCTTCACACAGAAACAAAGAACTATTCTTTTTTATACCTTATTATAAATAAGGATTCCCTTTTACTGCTATTCCTTTTGGCAAAACGCCATTTGCATCCTTCAATAGCCTGTTTGGGGTTACCTACAAAGTAACTGTAGATAGAGGTATTACATAAGATAGAGGCAAGGCCGTCATCGGCAAGAGAAAACATTGATTTACTTACATAACATTTTTTTTATTAACACTTAAAAACAGAGGTATGAGAAAATGGACTTATCTCGTAGCTGCGCTCTTAGTGGGAGGAGCAACTACAACATTCACCGGATGTATCGATAACGATGAACCGGCGGGAATCGAACAACTTCGCGGAGCGAAAGCGGAATTCATTAAGGCAAAGGCTGCCTATGAAGACGCACTGACCCAAATCCAATTAGTCAAGGTAGAAAGAGAGAAAGTTAAACTTGAAAAAGATCAGGTTAACTTGGAACTAAAAAAATGCAGTCTGGAAGTAGAACAAGCTAAAACAGCAGAACAAAAAGCTTTTTGGGAAGCTGAAGCTCAAAAGAGAACTGAAGAGTTCAAAGCAAAAATGCTCGATCTACAGACACTTACTGCACAGGCTGAGTATAACAATAAAAAAGCTTTAATGGACATTGAAGTGGCTCTACTCACCATGAAGGATGACGCATATACTGCTGAAATCAATAAATATCGAAATTTGTTAGTAGGCTATTATTCAAAAGAAGAGGGATCGGAAGAGGAATACAGAAATAGGGGGGCATTGGACGATTTAGCCGATGCGAAATCAAGTTTAATGAAGGCTGAGGTTGCCAGAATTAATTTCTTATCTAAGAACAAATACTATCCGGAAGAATTGCAGCTGGAGAGAACGCATGCTGCCAAAACGTTGGAAATCCAGATGGCTCTGATGGAAGAATACAAAGCATTGGATGCGACAGGCACTGATAGCAAGGCTTTGGCAGATAAGCTGAAAGGCTATAAAACCGATTTGCAAGCCCTTGACGCTAAAGAAGACGAGGCCTATACTAAAATCGAAGAAATGAGAAAGCCCATCTTCCCGATTAATCAGCAAATTATTGAAGAGAAAATAAAGTTGGACGCAACATCCTCTGCTTATACATTGGCCAAAGCAGATGTAGATCCTGCTTTAGTAAACGGATTATACAGTGCATTGTCAACCGGAGAAGATGAAGAGAAACTCGTTGAGGATCTTGATAAAATCTTTGTCCAGGATAGCTGGAACGCAGAATTGCTGAATTACCAATACACCATGAAGAAAGATGTGGTGATTAATGATCTTAGCCTCAATAACAAAGCAACTAAAATAGGAGCTATTGCCGATGCTATCAAAGCATATTATCAAGGGGAGAATAGCGAAGCATTCGACGCAAGCGGAAAATTATTAGATGCATACAAAACAAAATTTGAGAATGAACTTAAGCGTTTGGAAATTGATAAGAAACCAGCTTACGACCAGTTCAAATCGGACTCTACCGCTTGGATTAATGCATACGTTGCTTATGTAGCAGCCCTGAAGGCTTATAATAACTATAAAGGAACCAACACCTACCAAGCGATTACGAAAGAGGTCACAACTTATAACAGCTTAAAAGCTGAAGATAAGAAGTTGGAAACAGCCAACGCATTGCGTACCTCCATATTGGGATACCTTGGAAAGAGAAAAGCGGTGGACGGCTTTAACGCAGAATTCGCTACTACTTATAAAGACGCTTTAACTGACGCTAATCTGGCTACTTTCAATGAAGCAATTGCAACTGCAGTAAGTGACGGTATAAGTTCATTAATCGGCAATGAAACTCTTGCAACATCATTCAATGATAAAGTTGAAGGTAGCACACTCTTTGCCTTCTTGGAGGCTAATCAAGCATTGTTCGGTGGTTCAGAACTCAATCTTGAAAAGAGTATCGAACCTAAAGAAATATCAGCAAATAAATATGATATGCCCAAAAATGTTTCTCAGTTGATTGATAATCCCGAAAATAATTCAGGTTCATTCGTTAAATATACCTATTTGGCTCAGGAATCTAATTATCTGGTTAACCTCGACAAATGGCAGGCTTTGTATGCCAAGATCAAGGCGGAAGCAGATCCTGTACTTGCAGAAGTGGATGCTATCAACGAGAAAATCGCTACTTTGGAATCGCAAATTAAAGATGAAAACGCTGCATTGTGGCAGGCAGAATTGGCTTGTTATCTGATTAAAGGCGATAAGTCGAAACGCCAAAACGAGATTTTCTCAGAAAGCAACCCTTACAAAATCTACTATACTTCTAACGAGCAAGAACCACTTTTGGGTAATGTCGTAACTGAATATTCTAAACTTGAAGCAGAAATCGCCCTCGTTCAAAGAGCTATGGAAGATGGAAACTTCTACTATACGTATTATGATGCCAACAGCCATACCTATAAGGTAAGCGAGAAGAGCCTTAATTTGACAAGTTTACTTGAGACTCAGGAAGAAGCTATTACCAGCGCTAAGAAAACCGTAGAAGATATCGACAACAAAATCGCCTTGTTCGATAAATACGGATATACTAATATTGAAGGTCAGGAAGAGTATCTTGACTTGCTTGACCAGGATATCGAGAAAGCCCAAAGAACTGTAGATGAAAAGCAAGCAGCAGTGGACGGTTTGAACGCTACCTTGAAGAAACTCTTGGATGCTTATGCAGCTGAATAATAAAAAACTAAAGAAGAATATAGTATGATAAAGAAACTATGCATAATCCTTCTGTCTGTATGTATTGTTGCGCCTGTCATGGCGCAACAATACAGCAGCAGCGATGATGCGTCGTTTGCTCCTAAAAAAGGTCAGTGGCAAGTATCCATGGTAATGGGTAGTTCGCAAATGTTCAACAACAATACGGAGAACTATCTGTTGCCTACCTACTGGAACGGACGAAACTTTAGCTTTCCGAATGTGGGATTGGGCAATAATACGTCCGGAAACCAATCCTCCGATCCGGCTACTTACCTTCAACTGGGAGATTTGAATTCTAATAATTTGGTCAATATCATCGGTATACAGGGAAAATATTTCCTGACAGACCGTTGGGATGTCAACCTGATGTTCAGCATGAATATCGGCGTAACGCCCAAAAAGGATTATATCGAGGGAGACAAGACGGTTACCGATATGCAGATTCCGGCCCTTCAATATCTGGAAGGCAGAATCAAAAACAACTGGTCGGTTAATATTGGCTCAAACTATTACTTCAATACGAAGAACGAACGCATCAATCTGTATGTAGGCGGCCTGTTGGGCTGGCAAATGGGAAGAATAGAAACCACGCTTCCGTATACTGGAATCATGGTATCTGATAAGGATATGAACACAGATGAGACGGATACCGATTTACAGCCGACTCCCGATGAGAACGGCCAGGACAATGGTCCGGTCGTGGACGATAACGACGTCACTGGTACACCTCTGGAGGTTTATATCCCCAACAGCAGAGCCGGACAGATATTCGGTTTGCGTGCGGCAACCGTCGCAGGCATCGAGTATAGTATGGGCAAGGGACTGATTCTGGGATTTGAAATTCAGCCGGTGGCTTACCGCTATGACATGATTCAGATTATCCCGAAAGGAACCCCGGTCTACAAGGTGGGGCATCACAACATCAACTTGTTTGCATTGCCCAACCTGAAGCTCGGATTTAGATTTTAAATAAGTCCAGAATACTACGAAAATCACCCCGTTCTGCCCTCGGGTACGCATGGGGTGATTTTTTATAACTTATAGGATGATAAAGAAGATGAAAAGGAATTTGACAGGGGTCTTACTGATGGGCATCATCATGGGAGCCTGTAATCATACGCCTAAAGAGGGGGCCTACCACCTCAGAGGGGTGGTGACTAACGAGAAATTGGAAGGCAGGACGATTTATTTGCGGGACGCTATAGAAGGTGTGGTGAGATATGACAGCACTACAGTCAGTGAAGGACGCTTTATGTTTAATGGGAAAGTGACTGCCCCGCAAGTGAGGGAGCTCTTTATTCAGGAGACTGACAGTGACCGCTTTCCCGTCACCCTGCCTGTCGTCTTGGAACCGGGAGAGATCAACGCAAAAATAGGAGATATCGTACTGGTGGAAGGAACCGGACTGAACGAAGAGATGATGCAAACCTTGATGGCTCTCGACGAATTCAGAGGGCGGGACTTTACCGGGAAAGAGATAAATGAAATTAAAGAGGCTTTCGGCGGATTCGTGCTGGAACAGATTGTGAAACATGCCGGCAGTCCCGTAGGAAACTATCTGTACGAAGCCTATCAGAACAAACTAAGCGAAAATCAACAGACCGAGGCACGGAAAACGCTCGGCATCGGTTAGAAAAACATACCGGAACACATGCAGGCGGGAGTTTTACCTAGTGCTTCTGCCTGCCCGGTACTTTTAGTGTTACGCCGGAAGGCTCCGTGAGGAGGTTTCCGGTTTTTTGGTAGGTCCGGCATGAATGTACGCTAAAAGAGCGATCAGTCTGATCTCCAATCGGGTGGAGTCCGGATGCCGGTGAAGCCAGTCTGATGGTTATTCCAGTGTCGGTATATCTATTGTTTCGTTCTCTTCTTGCCAGTTATCGATGGTGAATCCCCCGGAAGTTTCTTCCGAGAAGATATCACCCAAGGTTAATGTCAGAGTCAACTTGTTATTAGCTTTTAACGGAGCATTGAGTGGTTGTTGGTAGACTTTGGTATTTCCGTTTTTAAGCTTGATGATCAGCTTGAACATTGGTTTGGCGGATGATGGAAAAAGCATGACCGTGGCATTGCTCATCTGTGTGCCGTCTGCCGACAGTACAAGCGGGAAAGATACTGTTTTGGTTTGGTTGACTGGAGCGGCTGTATACATGTTCAACTTCTCGGCAATGCCTCCTACATGTACTTCCATGCCGGCAATACTGGAACTTAGGATACCGTTGTTTTTGTTTTTGACGATTACTTTCAGACCGGCAACAACACGTTGCATGGCTGCACTCAGTTCTTCCGTGCCGATATGTGCCGGTTTCACTGTATACACTAAGTCGAATACCGGATAATAGGTCGTATCCGCCGAAACTTTCCGGAGCCCGAAATACTGTTGTGAAAGGTCTCCTCCGATAGTGATTTGGGGGTCGACGACGACCGGGTTGCTGTAAATCGGCTCTTCATATTTCGGGGTGCCCCAGTATATCATGTTGTAAGTGCCCACCGGGAGAGATATTTCCCTGTTCTTATCTCCATAGATCTCTCCGTTCTGGAGGTAATACATTCCCGGAAAGGGGGTCAGTTTGCCTTCGATATAATTGCCGTAATAAATGGCACCTCCTGCCTGGCAAGGGTAGGCTTCCAATACACCCGTCATCGGACTCTGTGTATCGGATAGGGTAACGCTCAAATCGGGGGTGACCAAATTTCCATTATCTTCCTTACAGGTTGTGCATGAATCATCATCCGAGCAACTGTAAAATATAAAGGTACTCAAAAGGGTCAGTAACATTAACTTTTTCATAAATCTCCAGGTTTAGGTTTTTAATTACTTGCATATAACACTTTACTTCTCAAATGGTTTTATATATCTTTGTGCGTTGAACGCGATATATTTCAATTTATTATGAACGGATTTTTTCTTTTGAAACGTCCTTTTATCTGGTTGGCCCGCTTTCGCCACCGTTGTGGATATGGGGTTCATTCACCATTTGCTTTCGACTTGATAACCAACGTCATTTATGAGCGTACCCCTTACTATGCCTACAGTTCGTTGGAAGCCGAACAGAAAAAAATGTCGGCAAACTCCGGTAGGAAATGGAAGCATGAATCGAAGAAGGTGAACCGGTTGCTGTTTCGGCTGGTTAACTATATTCAGCCCGATACGATTGTGGATGCCGGAACATTATCGGCATCGTCTTTGTATTTGCAGGCCGGACATGCTAAAGCCGATTATGTGGGTGCTTCCGATTTGTCGGAGCTCTTTCTGGAGAAAGATACGCCTGTCGATTTTTTGTATTTGCACCATTATCGGAATGAGGAGTTTGTGGAGCAGGTGTTTGACCTTTGTGCATCGAGAACCACCGGACGAGGACTCTTTGTTATTGAGGGCATCCGCTATACGAAGAAGATGAAAGCACTCTGGAAAAAGATACAGCAGGACGACCGGACAGGCATTACATTCGATTTGTATGATTTGGGAATCGTCTTTTTCGACCGTACCAAGATAAAACAGCACTATCTCGTCAACTTCTGAATCCTTTGATGTGTTAACCTTTACAGAAATAATAAACATACTATCATTATGAAAAAGAGTCTTGTATATACAAAAACGGGTGATAAGGGAACGACCGGCCTGATAGGCGGGACGCGTGTTCCGAAAACCCATATCCGTCTGGAAGCGTATGGAACGGTCGATGAACTGAATTCGAATCTGGGCTTGCTGGCAACTTATTTGATGGACGAGCATGATTTGAATTTTGTGCAGTCCGTGCAGGATAAATTGTTTGCTATCGGGTCGCATCTGGCCACTGATCAGGAGAAGGTGCAATTGAATGATGTCAGTATTATTACTCCCGCTGAGGTGGAAGCTATTGAGCGCGAAATCGATGCCGCCGACGAAATTCTTCCACCTTTACATTCTTTTATTATTCCGGGAGGGAGTCGTGGCTCTGCGGTTTGCCACGTTTGCCGTACCGTTTGCCGGAGGGCCGAACGCCGGATTCTTGCATTATCCGAAAGCTGTACAATCTCAGCCGATTTACTGGCCTATATCAACCGTTTATCGGATTATTTATTTGTCTTGTCCCGTAAAATGAATTTTAATGAAGGAAAAGACGAAATATTTTGGAATAATAGTTGCAAGTGAAATATTTTATTATACTTTTGCCGAAAAATAGAGAGTAGGATTAATATTCACATTTTAAATACGAAAGCTTATGTATTGGACATTGGAATTAGCATCTAAACTGGAAGATGCTCCTTGGCCGGCAACTAAGGATGAACTGATTGATTATGCCATGCGGTCGGGTGCTCCTCTTGAAGTGATTGAAAACCTTCAGGAAATGGAAGATGAAGGCGAAATCTATGAAAGCATAGAAGATATTTGGCCGGATTACCCCAGTAAAGAGGACTTCTTCTTTAACGAGGAAGAGTATTAATAGTCTTCGAATAGTCTAAACAATTAAATATCAGCGCGACAGATAAAGGTAATTTGTTTGTCGCGCTGGTGTTTAAGGGTGCTTGGTGGTGTAGTTTGTTTGTCTAAATTGCGGTTTTTCTTCTCAAAAATGTAGTTTGTTTGTCTAAAATTCCATACCTTTGTTTCTCCTCAGGAATATTGCTAAAAGGAGGATGATATATGGGAAGACCGAAAAGACTATATCCGTTGGGCAAATATCGACTTCGCACACCAAAGGAGGTTGATAAAGATAAAGCCTATCCTGTCGAGTTGGAATATACTTGGAACAGGCAGATAATCCGTAAGACTACAAATGTCTTTGTCAAGGTTGCAGACTGGAATCAGAACGGCAATCAGGGACGGGGTGAAATCCGTGCAAGCTATGGTGGGGAGTTCAAACGGCTGAACCAACTTCTGCTTGCACGTGTTGAACGTATAGATTCGCAACTTGCCGAGTATCACGAAAAGCATCCGAACCAAATTACAGCGGATGTCGTTTCCGGTCTTCTTGCAGACAAGCCTTTGGCACGTCGTGATCAGGGAAAAGATTTTGTGGATTTCACATTGGAACGCCTTTCTTCGGATTATTCGAGAAACAGAATCGGTAGAAGCCGATACGAGAACGGAAAGAGTTGCATGAATATTTTCCAGACTTTTTTACGGGCGACCAAACAAGGCACATATCGGTCGGACGCAATATATGTTGGCGATATGATTCCGGAACTATTGGACAGTTATATCGTTTGGCGCAAGGAAATCAAACAGAATAGCGATGCGACAATCAATCATGCCTTGACACCGATATTGAAGGCGTGTGCATACGCAAGTGAAATGAGCATGATAGATCCTGCTGTGAATGCAAGGATTCAGGATATGCGTATCGTTACAAAAGTTTCACTTTCAGAGGAAGAAGTTGAGTTTGACGGAAAGAGCCTGGCCAAAGAACAGGTCTCTGCTCTTTTAGAATATTACAAGACCTGTCAGGAACCACGTAGAAAGGAATTTTTGGAAATGTTTTTCTTTGCGTTTCATGCTTGCGGACTTCGTGTGGTGGATGTGATGACCCTGCAATGGAAGCATATCGATTTTGCCCGGAAAGAGTTACGGAAGATTATGATAAAGACAAACAAACGTCATGTGATCCCTCTGACTGAACCTGCATTGCGCATATTGCAACAATGGCAGGAAAAACGTGCAGGATGCCGGTATGTATTTGACCTTGTGAAGGAAACTTTGGATCTGGATGATGCGGAGGCACTTTATAAGGCACGTAATAATGCGACTAAATGTATCAATCAGTCATTGGCGGTCGTGGGAGAGCAGATTGGGCTACCTTTCAGTCTTTCAATGCATGCGGCCAGACATTCGTTTGCGGTTTTTGCCCTAAATAAGGGATTGTCCATGTCTGTAGTCAGCCGATTGCTCGGTCATGGAAGTACGGATGTAACAGAGAAAGTCTATGCTCGTTTCTTGCCGGAAACCTTGTCTGCAGAAGTAGCCCGACTGAAAGACGAGTTAACTCCGCTTGAAATAATCTGATTTTAGAATGGTATTGAGATAATTAGTTTTTGTTTCTATTTTCTATGTAATTGAAATATTTATGCTACAAATAATATTCTTGGTTATAGGTCTTTTTATTATCGTTCTTGCATTGTCCTTTGCTTTCAAAAGATATGCAAGGCTGATTCTGTGGTCAAGTGCAATCACCTTGTTTGCTGGTACACTATTGCTTGTCGGAATCGGTGTGATAAATCCGATTGATGGAGACAATACTGGCTCTACAACGTTTTGGGGTACTATCATAACATTGATTTCAGGTGCAGCTCTCGCCTTTTGTGCTGAAATGCTGAAAGAGGGAAATAAGGGAAAAACAAAGGTGCAAAATGGCAATTCCTCTGTTTCAGGGAAGCAGACGGCAGATAACGAGGAAACTGTTGTTTTGATTGGGATGTTGCATACTGAACTGGCTATAAAAGTTTTCGCCAAAGCGATAGAGGCTGGTTATATAGGCGAAAAAGGTTCCCATTATAAGTGGAATGATTCCAAAGTTCTGTTGGCATATATGTGTGGGCGGATATATTGTGGAGACAAGCCTGAATATTCCGAAATGGATGAGAAATCATACTGGAAATTTGGCAGAATGGGAGTCTTCCCCGATACAGAACTGAGCAACTTGTTTGAAATGCCTGATTTGGGGCAATCTCGGTCGAATAGGAAAGACCTTGCCGTTCCTGCAAAATCCAAGGAAATCGATAAGTTTTTTGAGTAGCTGTCTGGCTACTCTTTTTGTTTATAATCAATGCTTTAATCTCCAACTCTAATATTATCTAATACAATCCTAACTTCAGTCTAATTCATTAGCCTAATTTACACTAACTTCTTAAGTATTAAGAACTTTTTACCTTCGCTGCCGTTATGGCCGATGTGCACAGTCGTGCCATAACATAAACCCGGCTTACAGTCCGAGTGTGCATTAGGAAGGAAGCCATAATACGAAAACTATGGCTAAAAAATTAGATGGAGATAAAAATCTATGTGAACGGGAACTCCTTGAGAAGATTCTCGGCATAGTGGAGAAACAGTTGCAATTACCACTTCCAAGTGAGGCAGGTGGGTGCTGTCTCTATGACAACAAGTCTTTGATGGAGAAATTGCACATCAAAGAGAAGTATCTGAAAAAGTTGCGTGACAACGGTTATCTCGGTTATTCGCGCGAAGGTGACAAATACTGGTATACACAGGAAGACGTAGACCGTTTTCTGCGCCGATTCCATTATGACGCTTTTGCTATTGGTGATGAACTGCCTAAACAGGAAGGAGGTGGCTATGTTTGATAATCTGCATTTGACCAATATGCTTCGCTCGGAAGTTGAAAGCGTTCCGGAGACAGGTCTTCCGTTGGATGCATTTCCAGACAAGATACAAGAGATTATACTAAATCTTGCCAGATACGAGAATTTCAATGTGGAATATACAGTTTCGATTATCCTTTCTGCCGTTGCTACTGCGGTAGGTAATTCTTGTCATATCCGCATAAAAGGAGAATGGAAGACCTGTCCGTCCATTTATATGATGTTGGTTGGTCGTCCTGGTCTTGGAAAGACACCTCCTCTTGGTTTTATATATAAACCGATTAATGAGTATGATGACCGGCTGCATGAAAAATATGAATTGGAATGTGACGAATATGAAAGAGCCATGTCTGTCGGCAAGCACGGGAATGACGGGGAAGGGCAGTTGCTCAAAAAACCGAATTTTGTAACGACGGTTATTTATGACTCCACTCCGGAGGCGATGATGAATATTCATCAGCATAATCAACGTGGGATAACATTGGTAGTCGATGAAATTCTGGCTTTATTCAATTCGGTCAAAAGGTACAATAGTAAGAATAATCTCATTGAAGATTTGCTGACAGCGTATAGTGGACAGCCGTTAAAGGTTATCCGCAAGTCCGAATCACGTCCTGTTCTAATCAAGAATCCGTGTGTAAATGTCATCGGTTCAGTACAGACGAATATGCTGCAGGAAGTCTTCCGCGCAGAATTTCTTGCCAACGGATTGCTTGACCGTTTTCTGTTTGTCTATCCCAAAAACAGGAAGATATCCGGATGGAGACGGGAAGAAAGGAATACAGTCCGCCCTGACGTCATGAATCAATGGAGGACAATAATCAATAGAATTTTAAGCATCCCTTGTATCCTTGATGACAAGGGCACAACGGTAAATCCCCGTATCCTTACAATGTCTGACGATGCGGAAGAATACTTTTATGAATGGTACAATGGAATTATCGATGCTGTAAATGCCATTGAGGATGATGCGAATGTTGAAAGCCGGAAGATGAAACTCAACGGCCATGTAGCACGTCTTGCCCTGTTGTTTCAGGTAATGAAATGGGCTACTGATAGTGGAGATATGCAATATATTGAGTGGGATTCCGTAGAATCGGCAATCCGTATGATTGATTATTATGAGGAAACATACAGGAGGATCCAGGAAACCATTGTCATAAACAGTATCGGCGAAACGAAGGAAGTCTGGCTTTCCCTATTGGGAGATAGGTTTACTTCCGGGGATGCTGTTATTGCTGGTAGAAAAGTCGATATGTCCAGACGTACCGTCTATTATGCGCTTGACCAATTGTGTCGACTTCAGCACCCTCTAATAGAAAAACTTCAGCATGGAGTCTATCGCAAACTTATGACAGAAAACACTGATGCACCTTGCA
>OGIT01000082.1_pt1 | contig 71759 bp, 49 predicted proteins | sample 1571881 | NCBI WGS metagenome assembly OGIT01 (sample SAMEA2582101, study PRJEB24529) | metagenome | biome: Human gut stool | place: China | collected 2011 | reverse complement strand
CAAAGAACGCCATAGAATCTATGGATGCTACTGAAACACTGTCTATCGAGCAATCGATGGGTTTGGCTGAACAGGAGTGTCCTCCGTCCCAACAGTCAAATCAAAATACTGTAAACTCTGATTGTCCGCAAGATTCTCATTTGAATAAATATGATTCCATATTGGTGGAACTCAAAAAGAAAGAAATTGAAAGGCAAGCGGAAATTATGGATGCGATTCGGGAATATGTAACCGTCAAGACTGCCCCCTATCTCTCCAAAGAGGATATTGCCACCCTCATTTCCAATATAGAGCATATGGCTTACGATCAACCAGAGTCATATAAACCGATTCGTTCCAATATAGACAATCCGCTGAGGTCGCCGGGACTTCGGCATTTGGCATGGAATGTCGGTGAACGCTTGGGAGTGCCCTTAGCGAAAAGAGCCGTTTTTATCAAGAAATCATTTCCATACGAACTCGTAAACGCGACCCTTGAATATCTTAAACTTAATTTACGGGATAATGTCTCAAGCCAGATTCCCATTGATGTACCAGATAAAGGCGACTATCGCTTCCATTTAGATGTAGATAATGATAACTCGCAATAAAAAAAAGTATGCAGACGAAATAATTAATCCGGTCTGTATTGTTCTGCAAGGTTTCATTGAGTTGGTTCGCAGCATGTTAAACGATTAAAATAGTCATAATATGGAAAAAGACCAACTGACATTCAACGACCTGCCGACTGTGGTAGGCGAACTATGCGACAGAATCGCAAGTATGGAAATCCTGCTTACGGAGAAACTTTCCAAGCAGTACGAAACCAAAGAGAACACGCACGTCCCCATGACCGTACAGGAGGCTTGCAACTATCTTAAAATGCCGTTGTCGACCTTTTATTACAAGGTCAAGAAGGACGATATTCCGGTTATAAAACAAGGAAAGCATCTCTACATCTATCGTGACGAACTGGATAGATGGCTGGAATCTTCCCGGAAGAATCCGGTTCCGCAAAGTTTCGAGGACGAGAATGAATCCTTGCTCGCCTCCCATCGCCGTAAACCGAACTCTAAAAACTGGTAGCGATGGAAAAGACGGACACTATTATTCTTTCTCCGGAAGAATTGGCCGCTTATATGGCGGAGTCAACAATAAGCGTAACAAGTACATACGAATACTCCCCGGTGGTTCTGATGGTGGACGATACTGTTATCGGAACATTGGGAAACTTCAGCGCTTCCATCGGGAAAGCCAAAAGCAAGAAAACTTTCAACGTTTCAGCCATTGTCGCATCGGCATTGAGTGGCAGCACCGTTCTTCATTACCGGTCTATGTTCCCTGAGAATAAGCGGAAGATTCTATATATAGACACAGAGCAGGGGCGGTATCATTGCCAACAGGTATTGAAACGCATCTTACGTTTGGCCGACTTGCCGGAATACAAGAATCCGGATAATCTGATTATGCTGGCTCTGCGCAAGTTTTCCCCTAAACTACGTCTGGCGATAGTCGAACAGGCCATTGGCACAATACCGGATTTGGGATTGGTCATCATAGATGGCATTCGTGATTTCCTTTACGACATCAACTCCTCCAGCGAATCTACCGACATCATCTCCAAATTCATGCAGTGGACGGATGACAGGCAAATCCATATCCATACCGTCTTGCATCAGAACAAGAATGATGAACATGCCCGTGGTCACATCGGCACGGAACTCAACAACAAAGCGGAAACCATCATGCAGATCGAAGTGGACAAAGAGGACAAGACTGTAAGCGTGGTCGAAGCCGTCCATATCCGTGACCATGAGTTTGAACCTTTCGCTTTCCGCATAAACGAGGAAGCCATGCCCGAATCGGTAGAGTCCTATCTGCCCAAAGAGAAGAAGACCGGACGACCAACCAAAGGACCGTTCGATCCGGACAAGGAGATTCCAAAGAATGTACATCGTCCAGCATTGGATGCCGTTTTTGCCAATGGAAACATCAGCAATTACGATGATTATATAGAACGCTTGAAAGAGGGTTACGGATTACAGGGTATAAAACTCGGTTATAACAAGGCGGTAAAGGTCGCAACATTGCTAAGCGACAAACAAATGGTTATAAAAGAAGGGAAAGATTATGCCTTCAATCCAGAATACCATTATTGAGTTCAACTTTACTTTATTGTCGGGGCGTATATATAATAATAAAGCAAAGTCGGCAGGAAGACATCATGTGAGATATTCATATTCTCCCCTCTTTTAGAGGCTCATATCATCCTATGTTTCCGATCCGAGTGCCAGTTCACTATACGCATCCGATATGGCTTGCCGTGAAGCATCAACAGGTAACTGTTGCGAGATATGCCAAGGTATAACCTCACTGCGTTACGGTTGTACATTGGCACTCTCGCTTGCTCAGTTCCCTCGCCGGTGCGGTACTCGCAAGCTCGCACCTATTCAACCATTATAAAACGATTCAAATGAAAGAAAATATTGTAAATACATCGGACTCTTCGAAAGAAACCAGAAACGTCTTCATCGGAGCGAAAGTCACTCCTACTCAGAAGGAACATATAAAATCACTGGCCGGACAATGTGGCATGACTGTAAGCGATTACCTATTGTCGTGTGCCTATAACTTCAAACCCAAAGCGAGGCTTACGAAAGAAGAAGCAGCACTGTTGCAGAATCTGGACGATTGTCGGTCAGACCTCGTAAAATACACCTCCGCCCTACACGGAATGTCCACAAAGCAGCGCATGGCAATGTTCAATCAGATTCCGTTTATGGTGGGTTGGCTGAAAGAATTAGGCAATGTGGCTGAAAATATCTGCCAGTTCCTGAATGCTGTAAAAGAGAAGAACAAAATTCCGTCCAACCCTAAATCCGAAGAAGAATGATTGCGAAAGCCAAAGCCATATCGCACGGTATAAACGACCTCCGTTACATTACCGGCGAATCACAGCATAAGAAGCATCCGGAAAAAATCTATCGGGTATTGGACAATCTGTTGACCTCAGAACCGGACGCTATGGGGATATGGAACTCCATGCAGTTGACCCTATCCCAATATCGGCCTATAAAGAATTCTGTAATCAGAATCGAGTTGAGCCCATCGCCCGAACATACCCAATTCTATAACATCGAAGATTGGCAAAAACTTTGGCAGGAATTCGCCGAGGAGTTCGACAAACAAGTGATTATCGGCAAGAACGGAAAAGTCCGTTCCTGTCCGACCAATTTGGAGGGTAGCAAATACTCAGTTTGGCTTCATACAGAGTCCAAAGGCGAAGTCCCCCACCTTCATGCTGCGGTTTGCCGTTTGGATGAAGACGGCAATATCAACAACGACCACAACATTCATCTTCGTGCGCAACGTGCTGCCGAGCGAGTGGCAAAGAAACGAGGGTGGACAACTGCGGCGCAAATCCGAAATCGCAACATTCCACAAGTGAACCGGGACTGTATGGAGGTGTTGAAAGCAATGCTATCGTGGTCATGGGATGAATACAAGAATGCTCTTATACGGAAAGGTTATACCGTCCATGAAAGAGAGGACAAGAAAGGTATTCTTCGTGGATATGCCCTCATGAATGGAAACACCAAATACAAGGCTTCAGAATTGGGAGTCGGCAGGAACCTGATGGTCTCGAAACTTCCTGCAACATGGAAGAAACTGCACCATCAGCCAACTTCCGTCATTAGAAATAATACTTCCCAAACCGTTCAACAGGTAGCGACACATAAGGTTGATCCTATTGACTATACCCAATATCGCCCAGACCATCAGAATATCATTCCTTATGTCTTTACTTATGAAGGCAAGGAACATCGATTCTATATTCCGGAAAAAGTACTTGACTGTTTCAATGACGAATTTGATTACAGGTTTATTGCCAACTGTCAGGAACTTACCGATATGGCTGTAGCTATATTTGTCGGACTGATAGATACCCCCAACGTAACAACCAGTGGAGGTGGTGGAGGCTCACAAAGCGACCTTCCGTGGAGAGACAAGGACGAAGACGATTTGCAATGGGCTCACAGATGCGCTCGTGTTGCCGGTCGTTCGTTAGGGAAGAAACCGAAAACAGGATTAAAGCGATAAGCCCATGAAAAAGAAATTTGATTTTTCCGCAGAAATGAGTGAAACAGAAACCATAAAAGCTACTCCAAAGAATGAATATCTGGAGGAAGAAAACCGCTTACTCGATATCAATGTGCAAGAACTTGCCAAGCTGAATGACAACGTGTTCAAGTTGAGAACAGAAGTTGAAAATCTGTCCGGCTCTATACGTGAGTGCAAACCTATTATTTCTGAAGAAATGCAGAAGATGGCAGTTGAATTTGGAGCAAGGCTTCTATGTGATTTTCTCAGTCAGATTGAGAGCAAATGCAAGGAAGCCGAGCGAAGAATGAAGAAAGCCAACAATGCCATCCCCATCCCAGATACGGCATTCTACATTTTGATTATCATTGTAGTCGCTCTATCTTCCTTTTTCGTGTGCATGATAGTGGCTAATGCAGAGATTTTGCATTCCGGATTGATTTGGAAGGCTGCTATTGGTTGTATTCTTATGGTTGCTTTGGAGATTAGTATAGCGTTAATAGTACAGAAGTTTTTGGATAGAGGTAAATAAACGAAAAGTCTCAACTGGATAGAAGTGCTATCGGTTGAGACTTTATTTTATTCGTTATCAAACAATCCCTTTTCTTTCCATAACTTAATTTCCTTATCGAAATCTGAAAGATATTCTTTATCTTGAATCAAGCGAAATTTGTCATATTCAGCATACGCTTTTTCCTTTGCTTGTTCAGCAGAAATGATACGAGAATCATGAAATTTGTCATAGCCATATACAGTCAGGAAATCATCCAATTGTTTTTTCCAGTCTTCCATAGTAGAAATTATCTGACGTTCCGCACGCGCTTCTGCCAAATCAAGAAACGAGGTTGTCAGACGGTTTAAAGAGATTACTTCTTTATCCGATAAATAATTCTTTGCGATAATCGTATCTGACTTTTGAACTCTTCCTTCCGGTGCATTTTTCCATGTAGTAAGTCCCATATGAGGCATTTCTGCATCTGCTCTTGTATATACGATTTCAGCAGCAGTTTGATGAGTAACCGCCCAATGCATCATATTTTGCACCATTTTAAAGAATAGCTGAGTCGTCTCGGCCTTAGGATCATAATCGGAACTACATTCTGCATATACATCAGTGATTTTTTGATAATATCGACGTTCAGAAGCCCGTATTTCCCGGATACGCTCCAATAAGTCATCAAAATAATCTTTACCAAAATATTTTCCTTGTTTCAAACGTTCATCATCCAAAACAAAGCCTTTAACTATCATTTCTTTAAGAACAGATGTTGCCCAGATTTATGTGCTGCTGCACATAAATTTGGTTATGAAGAGTCGGAGATTATGTAAAGAGAAAGGACCGTACTATTAGCAGCCCGGTCCTTTCTACATTTTACTCTACATAATTTATAGGCTTTTAAGCCAATCCAGTAGATTCGTGTCTTTTAGCCAAACAGGTTCATTTGGTTCTTCAGATGTTGGAACAAAAGCATTTGTTATGACTTCCCGTTTACGTTTTGAATCAACTCTTGCATAAATTTCCGTTGTAACGACTGACTCGTGTCCAAGTAGGTCTCTGATATATATCAGAGGCACATCTGCCTGAAGCAAATGCATCGCTCTTGAGTGTCGTAAAGAATGGCAAGAAACCTTTTCGGGTATCAGCGTTGCACTCTCAACTCTTGCTTTTGATACATATTTATTTAGTATGTAAGAGATACCACTACGTGTCAGTTTTCTGCCACATCCGCTTGAAAATAATGGCATCTTTGCTTTCTTAGAATCAAAAAGACATTCATCAGCCATGTACCTTTGCAAATGTAGGACTTGCTGTTCTATTAATGGTACTATTCTGACTTTTTGCCCTTTTCCCATCATTCTTATCGTATAAGGTTTTGTCAACCGAAGACATTCAACGGTCAAGTCAGCTATTTCTTGCACTCTTGCGCCTGTATCATACATGAGAGATAGCAGTGCCATATCACGTCTTCCGCTTTTTGTCAGAAGATTAGGCTGTTTCAATAAAAGCCTGATTCCATCAACCGTGAGGTAGTTAATAGACTTTCTCCCTGTCTTTTTTAGTGGTATTGTGTGGATTTTCAGTCCTTCATTCAAGAAGGTGGGATCTTCATATCCGACATACGAGAAGAACGATCTGAGAGCAGCCAACCTTGCATTTCTTGTACTATCCGAGCATTTATTTTCATTTTGGAGCCAATCAAGGAATGCCACGATATCTTTCCGTGTCAGCTTATCCATAGTCAGCTTATTAACAGAGATGTGTTTTGCATCTTTGTAATACCGTATCAGTAGTATGAAAGTATCTCGATAAGCCAGTATGCTATTGTGACTCATACCTCTTTCTCCCGGGAGATACTTACTCAAGTAATCCGATAAATACTTACTAAAATCAGTCGGTTTCATCTTTGTATAGATTTGGATAGACATTCATGCTTTCTATATCTATGCGTTGTATCAAGTCCGGATACATACTTTCACATAACCTTACATAGTTATTTGTAGACTGTATCGAACTGTGTCCCAAGTATGTTGAGAGTATTGGAAGCGAGCAATATAGGTCGCCTCCTTCATGATGCATTTTCATCAATGAGTGTACGCTGAAGGTATGTCTGAGATCATGCACACGTGGTCCTTGATGTCTACCATTGTGAGGTATGCCAGCATTTTTGAGTATTGTCCTGAACCAGAAATAAATTGTGCCGTCACTCGCACATGGTTTTCCAGATAAAGCAAGAAAAAAATACTCCTTATCCGCGATTATAGGCAGCCGCTCCCGATAACTCTTATATTCACGACATACAGTAGCCACGGAGTCTGAGATGGGAACCAATCTGTCTTTACGACTTTTTGTATCGTGCAGGACTATATATTTTTCTTCAAGGTTGACATCACAGTTTTTCAGACGGATAGCTTCTGTTACCCTTATGCCGGTTCCATACAACAAACGAAAGATGGCAGGAAGCATAATAATTGCCGAATTCATTTTCAGACTGTGTAAAATAAGGTTGTCACATGCAGTGAAGAAACGGTCTATTTCCTCTTCTGTAAAGATGTGGGCTGTAAAACCATTTACTTTTATATTGGGCATTCTTGGAATATAGCATGGTTTGCCAATATCTGACATATATTGGACGAACTGCATGACTACGGTGCAACGTCCTTTATATGTCGAACCTGATTCATGTTTCCGCCTTGTCATCCATTCGTCAAAGATTTCTTTTGTCAATATTGGATATGTAATCTTTTTGCGTACGAGGAATGTGTCAAATTCTCTAATAAGATATTCTGCGGTGCTATACTTATACCCCAGATTTCTTTTCAGTTTTATGAACTCAGTAAAATGCTGAGCCATAATGCTCTCAAAAAGTAGATTACTCATAGAAATGCCCTCCATTTTGCATATAGAATCCATCTGCTACCGGTGGCACATCAAGAGCGCATTGCTTCAGACTTTCAATATCAAGCCGAAGGTACAGCTTTGTGCTTTCACTATCTTTATGACCGAGGATTCCCGTTATTACAGGCAAAACAACCTTTTCTTTTAATAAGATAGTTGCAAGACTATGTCTAAGCGCATGTGGTCCTTGCTTTCGACCGGAGGTATCTATACCAGCATTACGGAATACTTTCTTTACGATCTCATACACTCCTTCTGTCGTAACTGGTCTGAACGGAGATATTCCCTGAACAAATACATGGCAATCGTCACATTCAGGTCGGCCTGACTGAAGATAGTCTATAATAGCCTCTCCAACTTCTCCTGTCAATGGCAACTCTATCGGCTTTTTTGTCTTATATTGTGTAAGGTGTATGTTACATTCATCCCAATTCAGATTACTGAAAGTCAAGCCACATATATCTGATGCCCTCAATCCATATCTGGATAAGAGCATTAATATGGCAAAGTCTCTTTTCCCTAATGGGTCGCACCTGTCAATAGAAGAACAGACGGTGTTGATTTCTTCTCTTGTATATATAGATGGTAACCGCTCCATTTGCCTATATGCATCTGTTGGCAACAGACGAGAAAGATTTATTGCTATCAAGTCATTCTCATGCAAATAGCGCAAATAAAGCCGCAATTCTCTGATTACATGATGTCGGAGAGACTTCTTACTAATGTCAAGTGAGGATAAAAAGTTGTTGATAACTTCAATCGTTAGAGAAGATAATCGAATGACATCATGCTTGTTCATATAATCAAGAAATATGGATAGATAATACCTATCATGCTCTATCGTATAGTTCGAGAACCGTCCACTATTCGTTTTATGGTACAAAAAGTTCAAAAGATGCCGACCAATTTCACTGGCAAAGGACGGGGATAATTTTATTCTCTTTTTTATTACTCCCGTTTGCATATACTCCGTCAGCCATCCAATCCTTGATTTTACTGTTTGTCCCCATTCATAGGAAAAGTCTATTCCAACTTTCTCAAGTTTATGTGCAATATACTTTTCCCCTATTTGAGATGAATAAAATTGGATATTGTGTTCTTCCATATATGGAATCAACATTTTCCATGTGTCTGTCACAGACTTAATAGTACTTTTTTTCAAGCCCTTTTGATGAAGGTAACACGTAGCTTCTTCAATCAAACGACTGACTTGAGTCGTTTGAGGTAATGTTCGATTAATATGACTCATATATATAATATTAGTGGGAGCAACATTACCCCCGACAATATTATGCAAAGAAATCTATAATCTAAATGCTATATTACAACTATTTATAAATCTAACATTACATAATCTCCAACTCTTCATAACCATATTCTAAACTGAGTAGCTTGGTAGCTATTTACACGATAGCCCACAGCTATGATAACGTCCAAATTATAAAACAGTGGTGTGCGTTCCACTTCTCGTTCTCCCTCTGACTGAACTATCCCAATTTTTCGGATAGTTGCCTCTTTAGTGAGTTCGCCTGTTTCGTAAATCTGACCAAGATGATAATTGATGGTTCGTACATCTACCCCAAACAAATCAGCCATGCGCTTCTGCGACATCCAGAATGTTTCACTATTGAAGACTACCTCTATACGCACTTCCCCTTGTCCTGTTTTATATAATAAAATATTAGCAGATAGACTATTATTAATTGATTCAGGAGTAGATATCTCTTGCTTGAAATATTCTCTTGCCATTTGTACTTGTGGCTTCTTTCCATCTGCATTTTCCGCAATAATCAAGCAAGCGATACGAGATAAATGGATATTTTCCACCTTGCGAAAAGAGCCAGAACCAACCTTAACCATTTCAACCGTTTGGTTAAAATGCTCCGATACATTAAATCCTTTATTATTGGCTATCGCAATGGCTTTGTTTATAATACGAGTGAATTTTTGATATGTACTATATCCTAATACAGCACATAAATCCCTTGACGACCAATATTCTTTTCCGCCATCCTTCCGTTTCTTAATCTGTTCGAAATCAGAACTCAAGAATTCAACATTATCTTCTATCATACCAAAATCTTATTCTTTTAAAGTTGCTTTAAATCCTGACACAAAATCTTTATTAATGGAAACTTTCATCGATTACTATTAATCACTAGCAAACATCACTGATAGTTATAAATTACTCTATTCTTTTGCATTTGATTTAATAATTACGTTTATGGCTTACACGAAGTTTATCATCATCTTCTCTATATGATGAGATATATCCAATAGTTTTTAGCTTCCCTAAAAACATTTCATTCATGTGATTATTTTCTATAGTAGCCTTTTTTGATTTATCTGTAATACTTCGATAAGAATCGCCTAAAGACTCTATTAATTCTGTCACAATATCAAAATCATCTCTATACTTTTCAATCAAGTCTATCAAAAAAGACAAGCGCTCTGGCAAATTAGTAGCATCGACCAAAATGTTCTTCTCTGTATCATAATCAAATTTTTCAATATTGTTTTTCACCACAGGAAGAGTGATATTTGCCAATTCGTTATCCCACACAATATGAGGAAGAAAGTGTTGAACTACACTTAGAGCTTTTTCACCGATTACTCTTGGATTTCTCATAAGATACTTGTATAACCTCATATCTGTAGGTAACTCCTCTATTTCTATAATGCACTCATCCAAATACTTATCTACATAATAAGTAAGTACATCACTATGATTGTCTCTAATTGTAGTCGTATAATATGTGCTATATGGAAGCATATCGGCACAAAGTAACGATTTAAAATGAGCGTTATCTACACTGTTAATATTCGCATCCTTAAATGTAACTCCATCAAAGATTTTGATAAGTTTATCGTATACCGACATTTCAAAATCTGATGTCAACAAAGCACTGTTTGCCAGTAGTTCTTTCTGAGTATCATCCAATTCAGATATATCTGTTAATTCATCAATATGCTTCGTAATGAATATTCGCAAACTAGCAATCATTACATTATTCTGACTCTCATAGAATGCATATATCTCAGGCCATGCTGGTGTAACTATATCAACTTCAATAGCGGACTCCCACTGTGTATTGTTAACATAGGAAAGAGAAACTCTATTATGTTGCCCCGAAAGGTATTTGCGTTTTGTCTCCTCTGTTATATCTTCAGAATTAATAATTTCAAGAATAATTTCCACACTCTCTTGTTTCGCTGCATCTGTGATAAATACATTATTTAGTGCATCATCAAAACGTTCATCTATATAATCTGACACTGGTTTAGCAGATTCACAACTCCTCAGTATTGTAACATTTAAAGGATAATTATTCAATGCTTCCATCCTTTCATTTCGATAATGAACAAATGCGCATACAACATTTTCTGGTGTCAACATATATGCTTTGTTTTCTACAACATACTCAAGCAAACACCTAGACTCTGCATCTATATCTGTAAAAATCAGTTTTCCATTCGACACTATTTGTTTGATTGTATCAAAACCTATGAGATCTACTCTATGAGATATAAATGCGAAGTGTTTATTCAACCAATTACGACTTTCTTTGGTGGAATGGTTCAATTCGAGGAATCGTAACCAAGACTCGAATAATTCATCGGAATTCTGTTTCACGAAGATCTTCCATAATCCATCAACGATACTGCCCAAATGGTTGAAAAGCGAGCTTGAATCTTCAACTGATTTATAGAAGTCAATCAAAAAGTCCCACTTTTTATTATGCATAATAACTTGTGCTATCGAATGAAGTTTTGAGTTATTTGCTTCTTCAAGATGCTGACAAATACAATCGACCACCTGAATATTCAATATACTTACATCGTTGTAACATTTATCAGGAATGTTTTTTACGCACTGCCCTACTTTATCTATATGATAGTCATACGGCAAACTATGCCGAAGTTTTAATTCAAGGATAAAATCATGGTCGTGCTTATTAATTGACTTACCAAAAAAGAAAGATATATAATCAAAGTAATCTTCATTTATAAGTCCTTCTTTCAAGAAAACTTCAAGCATTTTAGAGACATTGAGTTCACTAAAAATTTTATGCGTCTGCATATCAACATCCAGCAACAGTTCTTGTATTGGAGTAGCATAATGATTATTACGAGATAATTCTAGTATCTTGATTTGTTCACGATATCTTTTTTCCCCTTCTCGCAAGGCTTCTAATCGCTCATGGTAGGTAAAGGTAGAATTAACTATTTTCTCTATTTGACTGAATTGAATATTGCAACTATCTTCAGATATATCATAATAATATCTAACACCATAATATGTGTTAGTTTGATGCCTCTTAAAACATTGATATCGAAATGAGGATTGCGATATAAAGGAATTAAATAACGTTTCATTTTCTGCGATATCTTCAAGAGGTATAAAATTGTTTTCGACAAAAAACAAAAAGGCATTATTTTCATTTTGTTTTGATAATTTTCTACGATACCCTTCAATATAAATCAGCCTTAATTCTTTTTCTTGTATGGCATGTGTCGCTTCTAAAGATTGAAGTTTTTTAGTTATTCCATTAATACGCTCGTCAATCTGTCTATTGCGCTCAACCAATAATTCACTTTTCTTATGCAAACAATCATACAAAACACCCTTTCCTTTATGCAGATCTGCAAAATCCTTTGGATGGTAGTTTTTATATACAATCATTGCAAGAAGTTTGTTTTGATCAAGTTTCTCATCAAGTTTTTCTCTATATTGGGCATATTCATTGACAATATTCTTCAGTAATCTCATATCGTCAATGAAAAAAGCCAAACTGTCTATTACCTCGACATTAAGATCTGAATAGCCTTTTATCTCTAGTTCCTCTTTCAGTTTGTCTGCCGAGTTTGAAGAATTGATTATTGGGATTACAGTTGTGATATAATCAAAGAATTTAGTACGTTCTTCATCAAAAAACATATCATCTTTAACCGCATAAATGAACGTAACTTTACGCCCCACAGAGTTTGACTGATTCAAGAGTTGATTTACCTCTCTTAACTTAAGAAAAATATCCGTATTATCAAATCTATCTAAATCTTCTATAATCACAACATTATAATCAGTAACCTCAAAGAAATAGACAATCTCATCCATGTGCTTATTGAAAACGGATGTATCTTCTTTGTTTTCTTTTAATTCAATCTCTCCATTCTTTAGATTTAACTTATTCAGTTTACTATTACTCAATGATTTGACAGTCTTTTGAACGAATATTATTGTTGCAACAAATATATATGATAGAGCAAAAATATCAGACCATTTATTTAATACCGGATTATTTAAGCGATTGCAAATCCAATCCACTTTCAAAAACGATGGTTCAAATACAATAATTAAGGCAATAGTATAAAGTATTATTGCAATAGATAAAGCATATTGAGCCCAGTGTGATTTATGATAAATCCTTTTTAATCTGGAATTATAAAGCGTCTCTTGTTTCTCTTTATAAATAAGCTGTTGAAGAATGCTGTATTCAATACGATTATTCATCGTATCAATATCTATTTCATTCTTTTTGTCATCTAATGGCGACTTTAGTGTTGCAAGAGATATTGAAAGATATTTGTATTTAGGATAGTCTTTCTTCAAAGAGCGAAGAATGGAACTCTTACCGGATCCATAGGGCCCAGTAAGAGCAATGTTCAATATGTCTTTCTCTTCTAGTTTTCGTGCAAGATTCAAAACACTCCTATACTGCTTCTTATCACTTTCACTATCACGATTAAGCAGAGCAGGAGTTAATGATACTTGTTTATCATCCTCCATCGAATTATTTGCACATATTTTCTTCCAAAATCTACAGTTCATTTATTTTCAGCTATTTATTAATCATATTTTTCTAGTTTGTTACAAATGCTATCTATATTAAAGCAACACCAAATTCACGGATTGTTTCTTCGCTATCTCTTCCTGAGACAGATTTGCCTGTCGCTTGCTCTATTCTGTCAAGCAATTGTTTTGCTCGATCTATGAAATAAGCATTGAAATCATCTAATACAAGATGAGCATAATTTACCTTATGTGACTCTATGGCTTCCTGTATCTCAACTTGTTTTAATCCCTTATTTGCCATAGTCCCAATATAGGTACTTGGTGCATGTCCTCCTATTGAACGATTGGAAGATGCATAAATTGGGGTCTTATTAATGACAGAATTCCATTTTATACGTGGAAGGTTATTTTTCTCGCAATAAGTTTGAGGGAATATATGATGAATATCAGCATCTTCATCAATGTAAGATGCTATATCCATACGATGACCTGTCATAAAATCAAGTGGTGAGTCTTGTAAGATAAGTGCCATAACACCTTTATACGCTGCACTATTCCTTGTCTGCATGGTCAACAAACGAGTTGGTTGTATATTGGAACGATATACAGTCTCTGGCATTTCACCACCTTCCATCCAACGGAATATGCCCATTATATCAGTTGCAAATCTAGCTTCATTGGCACCACCATATAGTTCACCCATTACGCCACACCAATACCAACGAGACAATAATTCCTGTTTGCTTCCAAGATGAACATTTTTTTATTTTCGTTGTCGTATGCAAAGATTGCAGCAAGTGGAATAAGTTGTGACGAATATGGAAGATCTCTGGAACGGAAAATCCCCTGATGTACTAAGAAATCAGCTGCATCACAGAAACCTTTAATCAAAGCGTCATGATACTTCAAATAATCTTTCAATTCAAACCTAAGAATGTCTTTTTTCTTACATGTTACAGCCACACGCTCATCATCACCTGAAACCACTCTTTTATAATATGATACCAACAGAGTCATTGCTGCCAAAAAATTAGCACCAGTGATTTCTTTCAATAGCTCGCCATTTACTTTTTGAGCAAAAATATGACGAATGGTCTCCCAATCTTTTCTCAATTCATGTCCTTCAGCAGCAAATGTAGCTGTGACGAGTTCGAAAACCGTAAGAGGTACACCACCAGTGTTTACATTCTCAAAAATCTGGCAGACAGCTTCTTTCGGGGTTTCTTTATCAAGCTGAATTATAGGTATGTTATACTCTAAAATTGGGCGAAGAATCTGCTGTGAGAAATCACGGAATAAATTTCTATACTCTCTATCACCTTTGTAATAGTCTTCCATATCATAATGCCAATCTTCCGTATCATTATGAGAAAACGTAATATTCAAGGGAAACATCAGGTTCTCAAATTCTTTCTCTCTTGTGGATAAGTCCAGCGTTACATCACGACCAATATTTGTTGTAAGCTGTTTCTTCTCTGATACAGATATGATTGCTTCCAATCTGTCCGCAGTAGAGTCTAGACATTTACGAATATCTAGATAATAATAGCGTTTGATAATTGTATCTCGATTGGTCTCTAATCGAGTATTAGTTGCTTTCTTACTTTTCAAGACCTGATATAAGGTTGTGAGTCGCTGTTGTCCATCGAGCACAAGCCACTCAGGTGTAACTTCTGATATAGAATCCACACCTTCAAATGTGCGATACTTAAAACGGATATGCTCACCACCATTAGCCAAAAACATCGCTGCACCCATTGGGAAGCCAGATGTGATACTTTCTATTAGTTTACATATCTTCGTGTCATCCCAAACCCAACTACGTTGAAAGTCGGGTAATTGAGCCTTACCTTCTTCAACCATTTTTAGAAGGTCATCAAGTTTCTTATCGTGTGATTCAACAGCCATAACAAATTTATTTTATCAACCAATTAATAATACATCTCAATATACTGATAAGCCTTATCAAAAACTTCTTGATCTTTAATCTGGTAGTTAACCCACAGAATAGAACGTAGTTTCTTTTTTATCTCTCGCTGAGCTGTAATGCTTTTAAAAGCATCTTTAAACTTACGTACAATAGCTACCACATTTTCATCTATATCAGCAACTACACGTTCTACAATGATAGGAGTATCCTCAGTTCTAATTGATTCAAACAACTCCGTAAGAGCAGCTTTAGCTTGTTCCCTCTTGTCAAGAGGTTGATTTGAGTTTTTTTCTTCCTCAAGCACTTCTTTAGCAAGGGTGAGCAATCCTCGGAGGAAATCAATACTAGTTATAAGATTTTCCTCCATATGACGGCGCAGTTCATCCAACTTCTCAGCAAATGCCTTGTAATTAGGGTCTCCATGATGCTCTCCTAACCTCAAACGAAGCATTTTTTCCACTTCCAATATCTTTTTAGGATTGTCTTTGGCTTGCTCCAACACCATATCAATTACATCTCCATCTACCACAAGATCCTCAAGTGGAGTCCCAATATCAATTGTATCAATGTTACGATGAATGATTTCAATGGTTTTAGCACCCAATAAAGTCCATATGAGTGAACCGCCGGTACTAACAGGACGTACACTTTGATATACCTGAGCCAGCCAAGTATAATCCGCCTGAAAAACAGCCAGCATTGCATCCGGGCTTACTGTTTCCCAAGCTTTAGCCAATCGTGAAAAATGTTTTGCAAAATTCGTTTTTGTAGACTCATCAAGTAAACATTGCTGAGCAGCCTGCAAACCTTCCCAACCACCGATTGTCCGGTCTACACCAGGGAAAAAGTCAATACATTCTTGCAAAAATTGAGGTATCAACACTTTTATCTCATCAATATTCTTTACAACCGTTTTTACCGTCTCTTCATCAAAAGCAAGACTTTTGGCTACATTATCAAATACACCAACGAAATCTACAATCAGACCACATTTCTTATCAACATTGTACTTTCTATTCGTGCGGCAAATAGCTTGTAACAACGTATGATCCTTCATTGGTTTATCAAGATACATACATTGCAAAATCGGAGCATCAAAACCTGTTAATAGTTTTGAAGTGACAATCACCATTTTAATCGGTGACAATGGATCACGGAATTGATCAAGAAGTTTTCTTTCTTGTTCTCTATCACGACGGTATGTCTTATACTCATCAGCTTTATCACCAGCCGTATGCATAACGATAGTGGTTGCATCTTCCGTACCCCAAAGAGCATCAATCGCTTTCTTATATTTTACACAGCAGTCTCGATTATATACCACAACTTGGGCTTTCATGCCACTGGGCTCTACATACTCTTTGAAGTGATTTACAATATAACGTGCGACATCGTTAATTCGCTTCTCTGCTGTAAAAAATGCTTCAACAGAAGTTCGTTTTACTAATTCGTTCTTTTCGTCCTCGGATATTTGATCGGTCAGTTCATCAAATTCTTCTTGTAATTGAGTTTCGTTAAGATGCATCTCTACCGGCACTGTTTGGAAATTCAATTCAAGCGTAGCTCCATCTTCAACAGAATTTTGGAAAGTGTATTTTGAAATATATCCACCTTTCTCTAAATCCTCATCAGCACCAAACGATTGAAAAGTATTCTTATCTCGTTTGTTGATAGGCGTTCCGGTAAGACCAAAGAAAAATGCATTAGGTAGTGCATTGCGCATTTTTTGTCCTAAATCCTTTTCCTGAGTTCGGTGTGCTTCATCTACCAATAAAATGATATTATCTCTTTCATTCAGTACACTATCAACATCTCCGAACTTGAAAATTGTCGTTATCAGAATCTTGCGCTGATCCTGCTTGAAAAATGCAACTAACTCATCTTTTGTCTTTGCAGATTCTATATTAGGAATATCAGCACGAGTAAAATCGCCCGTTATCTGATCTTCCAAATCAATACGGTCATCAACGATAACAACTGTGGGAGCATGTAATTCGTTTTGCAAACGTAATTTTTGGGCAGCAAATACCATCAACCATGATTTTCCCGAACCTTGGAAATGCCAAATAAGACCTTTCTTCGGACCTTGTTTCTCTCGATATGTATTTAAGACACGCTGAACAATAGCTTCACCTCCTAGATATTGTTGATAACGGCAAACTATTTTTATTTTTTTGCCTGATGATGTTCCTGTAAAAACACTATAGTAACGATATATGTCAAGTAATCGGTTTGGTTGAACTAACCCCATTACATTACTTTTAACCGACTCTATTGTGCCATGCTGACGACCTTCATCTTTAAACCAAGGCCCCCATTTGTCAACAGGAGCACAGATACCGGCATATTGAAGTTCTTTGCCTTCAGTAGCAAAGGTCAATATATTCGGAACAAACATTTCTGGAATGCTTTTTTCATAATGCAGCATATCGATGGCTCCGTCAGCCCATGTTATCTGAGGGCGAACAGGAGATTTTGCTTCACCAACACAAATCGGAATTCCATTTATCAGATAAACCAAATCCAAACGTTTACCTCCATCAACAGAGCTACGTGGAAATTCCCATTGATTGGTTACGACACAATAATCTTCGACCGCATCTTCGCTAAAGAATCTGATAGGTATATATTCACCATCCTTTCCAAAAGGCTCTGTGTTTTCATTAAATAGCAATGTACGAAAACGATCATTGGCAGTCACCAATTCATCATAATTACCTCCACAAGTAATAGCAGCACGGAGTTTATAAATAACTTGCTCCGCTTGTTGATGTGTTATCGGATTCAACCTAATAAGAGCTTCCAATAGCCATGATTCAACAAGGACAGAATCAGAACTACGAGGTATATCCTGTGACTTTACATACTGCCAACCACTTTGGGTTGCAGCTTCTATGAGCATTTGCTCCACTGTATTGTCTTCGTTAAACATATCTATGATTTTTATTGTTATCAATTTAATAATTAAGCGATTTTCCCTAATTCGTCACTTTGTATGTCATTCAAATATACTAAAGCTTTTTGAATGACAGATTTTGATTTGTCAGCTTGTTCTGCTATGGAAACAAACTTTAGTTGATCCCTCATTTGAGGGATAGCCATTTTTACTTTCTCCAAGTCCTTTCTTGTAAGACTTGGAAGAACCCCCTGTTTGTTAAGCTTCGTAAAATCGTATTGACAACACCAATAATAGAAGAACTTTGGATGAAGTTTAGCCTTGTCAACATCGATACTAAAGGCCGTATCAACTATCCAGTAACCTGATTCCATGAAGATTGGATTGTTGATATTTCCTTTTCTGCCAAGAATCGTAGTATTTCCATTACATAATTTCTTTTCACCATAACACATAATACCACCACTACCACAAATTGGATAAGCACCTTCTTCCTGATATTCTTCAGGATAAGCTTTTCCATTCGTAATAGTAACGACATCAGACCATGGTGTATCTTGACAGAGACCTCCAAACATCTCGATAAATTGCGATTTGAAGTCGCCAAATTTTGATTTATCGACCTGTTCTGCTATGAATACGAATTCAAGTTGTTTGTCCATTGGCGGTAAGATACAATCAAAGTTTCTTAACTCAGTGAGCGGCATTCGTGGCATTTTAGTACCTCCTGCTATATCATTTGCATAATTAACGAACTGATTACCCCGCAACAGATGACTCAAAAATACTTTATGCAATTTACTAGGCTCTGGACGTAATGGAACCAGTTCTGTCGTTGCCATTCCAGGCTCATCTGGTATCACAACCTTGTTTAAATAAGGCCTTAATTTTGAGAATAGTACATTCCCTTCATCAAAGGATTGAACAGATAAAGCATTCTCAACATCTTCATAGACCTTCTCTATTATCCTACCAGTATTTGATTCTATCATATCAAGATTCAATAGCCATATTTTGCCAGATAGTTGCTCTTTAGAAGGCATTTCCGGGGCGACATCTTTAATCTTAGCAGTCTTCCAACCTTTTGTATTCGTAACAGGATTACCAAACATCTCGATAAATTGCGACATACTAACCAATAAATTTGCGGTGAGACATTTTTACATTTGTCTGATTCACCATAGCATATTGCAATGTTGTATCAAGACTTTGATGTCCTAAGAGATGCTGGACCTGCTCTATGGGCATACCTTTATCTATAGCCATTGTTGCCAAAGTGCGTCGAAACTTATGAGGATGCACTTTAGGAATATTCAATTCACGTCCCAATCGACGCAATCGAATTTCCACGCCACTTATCTGTAGTCGATCATAAGGTGCTAATAACGAAACAAACAGCGCAGGATTGTCATCTATCCGTTCTGCCAAATAACGTTGTAAATGTATCTTTGTACGAGCATCGAAATAAACTCGACGTTGCTTATCTCCTTTACCGGTAACGATGCATTCCCGGTTTTCAAAGTCTATATCGTTCCGATTGAGTTTGACCAACTCCCCGACACGCATACCAGTAGAGGCCAACAAATCAATCAAGGCTAAATCGCGAATACCTTCGCAATGGTCACGCATTTGTTCTAACGCTTCATCGGAGTATGTTTCTTTGACTGTTTTTCCGACTTTTACTTTATGAATCCGACGTACCGGACTCTTCACAATATAATCCTCATCCTCAAGCCATGAAAAGAAACTTGACAAAATGCGACGTATATTGTCTACCGTAACCTTTGTAGCACCGCTTGTCTGCTGATAATCATTTAAGTAATTACGCAAGTCATCAGTAGTGATATGGCGAATATTTTTTTCTATTTTCCTGATAGCATTATTTAATGTACTTCGATAATAGTGTATCGACTTATCCGAACAACCTTCGACTCGTTTAGCCGACAAAAAACTATCTATTAATTCACTATTACCACTGCACTCTTCATTGTTCTTAGACGACACGTTGATATCACGAAAGGCATAATCTAGCACCTTTCGTAATTGACTCATTTGCTCGTTGTTTAAAACTCCCAGCATAGCCTGCTCTATGTCATTAATCAGACTCTCTATCATATTATTAATAAATTTGTTATCCAATTAAGCCGCAGCTATCAACGTATCTCTCTTATTCTATCCGTTTATTAAACTCTTTATGACTTTATCGATATTTTCAATACACTGCTTCAATTCAAATTTTGATTTGTCGGCTTGACGGTAGATCTGTTCAAATTTGTTTTGTTCGTTTCTTGAAGGTAGTACTATAAACTTAGCCATGAAATCCGACATACTTAAATTTTGAATGCCGGTAGTTTGACTTGCCATTGCTCTCATAGCAGCCTTATTGAGATTGTAGGAATTATATAAAGCGTAGAACAAGTACACTGGATTTACAGATTCCTTAGGACGCAGTACCTGCGTAAAGTTATTAGGCAGATAATCACCTATTTCATCAAAAAATACGACCCTACCAACCGGATTATCTTTAGTACCTCCAGACCTCTCCAAGATTGTATCACCTTGTTTGAGCTTTTTCCGTACAACTTTCTTAGGCTCAATATCTCTAGTTACAACATCTGTCAAATCAAGATATCCTTCATTAGTAAAGTTTGTTGTGCGAATCACTTTTATCGCATTCTCAGAAATCGGTTCGCTTCCCCATTCCCCAGGGAATGTATCTGATACCAAATCTTCTAATTTGCAATAAGATTCAACGTTCTCAAACATCTCGATAAATTGCGATTTCACCATTTCATCAGTTGCTACAAGAAGTTTCTTGTAACTTTCCTTCAAACGATAGGCAGACCATACTTTGTCTGCTATTTCTTTTTGTTCTTGAATAGAAGGAAGATAAAACTCATATTTTGCGAGTGTACTCCAATTCAAGAAATAGTTGACTCCTCCAGATTTATGCTCTTCACAATAATTCCAAAAATCATCACTTTGCATAACAAGAGCAAGGAACTCCTGAAGCAAGACCTTAGAATCTTTTGTCCCTAACACAAATGTTTTCTCAGAACAAATACCATCAAATTCAACCATCGAAGCCTTTCTTAAATGTGGATTTCTTGAGACTAATAATATATCGCCCTTTTTGAAGCCACAATAAAACATCGGACCAATAGTTGAACCCTTTATGAGACCACATCCTTGTACCAGCATTTCATTGGACTCAATATGTTCACCTCCTACATAGTATAATAAAGAAGTATTTAATCTGTCTTCACGAGTATTAACTCGCGTTGCAACATCCTCAAACTTTACCTTTGTCATTAAAGTAGATTTATAAGTTTAGTGTATTCACTATGAATATTACAAGAATATTCTTGCCACTGTTCTATTTGTTCAGAAAATTTCAAAATATTTTCTGTTTGAGTTTGTTTTACATACAATTTTGGTGAAATAGAATACTCATTTTGGCTTATTGTCTTGGTATCAACTATACATGAACGATTATCTACATTTGTATTGCCACGATACAATGAAACTATTTCCTCGACATGCTCTTCTGTGAGATAGCTTTCTCCATTCTTCCTTTCTACCAAATCTGTAGCACGAATAAAAAGTACTTGTTTTATTCGGTCGGATGGTTTCTTGCTACTGCATAGCATAATACATGCCTCCATTGGCGAGTTAAAGAATAGATTTTTACCTATGCTGATAACACTATCGACCAGGTCTTCCTCGATAAGTTTACGCCGCATGATCTCTTCTTCCATTCGGTTTAATACACCATGTGGAAGCAGAATTGCACATCTTCCTGTTTTTTCATCCATTGAAGCAAGGATATGTTGTATAAACGCATAATCTGCCCTTCCCTGTGGAGGAGTACCAAGGAAATTGCGTCCCCATTTATCGTTCATAAACTTCTCACGATTCCATTCCTTGATTGAATAAGGCGGATTTGCAAGAACTATATCAAACTTACGAAGATGACTTCCATCTAAAAATGCCGGATTCTCCAACGTATCTGCACATGCAATCGAAAAATCTTCAATTCCATTCAAATAAAGATTCATTCGTGCAATAGAAGAAGTCAAGCCATTCACCTCTTGTCCGAACACCTGTACACTCTGCCACTCTGCGCCTTTGTTGCGAAGATAGTCTAAACATTTAACCAACATACCTCCGGAACCACAAGTTGGGTCATAAATGCTTTCATTCGGTTGTGGCTGCAGTATCTCAGCCATAAGTTGAACGACTGTTCTATTCGTATAGAACTCCTGAGCAGTATTTCCGGCATCATCGGCAAACTTTCCAACAAGGTATTCGTATGCTTGCCCCATCTCATCGGCAGGACAAACCTTTAGGCTCAACGTATATTTAGAAAAATCCTCAATCAACGAAGTAATGATATTATCAGGCATCTTCGCCTTATTGGTCCAGCCATCCTTAGGTCCGAAAATACCTTCTAATCCTCCGATTTTTCTACCATCCATTTCCTTAGCAGGATTGGCTTGCTCAATGGCAATAAATGCTTCGACTAATTTATTACCAACATTTTCCGTCACCTCACGAACATCTCTCCAGTGCGCACCATCAGGAATACGGATGGGGAGATCTTCTACTTGCATACCTGCATACTCAACTCCTCCTTCACACACAAAACCTTCAAACTGCTCATCATAAACATCGGAAATGCGTTTGAAAAAAAGCAAAGGGAAAATATACTCTTTATATCCTGCCGCATCAATCTGACCACGCAAATGAGTGGCAGCCGCCCAAAGGAAACTTTTAAGTTCATCGAGCGTAATAGGGTCGTCCGGATGACGATATTGTTTTACTTTTTCTGCCATATTGATTATGCGTTAATGAGTAATGAAAATTCGTTCTCCAATCGCTTCACATCTTCGTATGCTTGTTTGAACTCAGCCAACACTTCCGCATAAGGACGAATTTCCTCCTTGTGGTAAACCACATAGCGATTGGGCGAAAGATTATACTCTTTATCTCTTATCTCCTGCAATGTAACGATTCGAGAATAGTCCTCTTCATCGGAGTAATTTTGATAAAGTGAATATAACCTATCTATATCATTCTCTTCTAAAATATTCTGCGCTCTCTTTTGAGTTAGAATTTGGGAACCGTCTATCATCAAAATCCGTCCGGAATGATGAGCCTGTTTCATTCTTCGTATTATCAAAAAGCACGGTGAAAGTCCAGTTCCATAAAACAATTTATCTCCTAATGTAACAACGGCTTCTATCAAATTACTTTCCACTAATTGCTTTCGTATTTCTGCTTCTTGATTTCCACGAAACAGAATACCTTGTGGCATTACAACAGCCATACGCCCCTTGCCAGAAGACATAGAACATATCATATGCTGAATCCACGCATAGTCACCACAACTATCACTCGGTGTGCCATAGATATTGCGCTTATATTTATCTGAACTCCATTCCGTTGCTCCCCAATTTTCAAGAGAAAATGGAGGGTTTGCTATAACACAATCGAATTTGGCGATATTACCACCTTGAAGAATTTTTGGGTCTCTCAATGTGTCGCCTTGCATTACATTAAAATCAGATGCACCATGCAGAAATAGATTCATTTTAGCAATGGCCGCATTCACGACATTCTTCTCTTGTCCGAATATACTTCCACAGCAAAGAGAATCATCGTGCATATATCGTATAGCTTCGATAAGCATTCCTCCACTACCACAAGCAGGATCATATACAGTTTCCCCCGGTTGCGGATCGAGAATATGCACTAATAATCTCACAACAGAACGAGGAGTATAAAACTCTCCAGCTTGAGCCTTACTATCATCGGCAAACTTCTTCAATAATATTTCATAAGCATCACCCATTAAGTCCGCAGGGTAATCCTTATTACCAAGTTTTCGTTTTGATAGATGTTCTATCAGGTCACGAATCTTGCTGTCATTGAGAATTGCTTTGTTAGTCCATTTCTGAGATGAAAACATAGATAGCACCCCATACAATGTATCTGGGTTTGCTATCTCTATCTGCCTCATAGCACCGACTATGGCAGCTCCAAGATTTTCTGTACGCTCTCGGACTTCTTGCCAATGACAACCATTAGGAATAACAAAACGATGTTGCTCTGGCAGAGATGCATACTCCTTATCACCACCACTTGATATTAAAGCTTCTTCTGTTTCTTCATCATAAACATCAGATATCCGCTTGTAATAAAGCAAAGGCGTGATATAATCCTTAAAATTATCTTGGCTTACAGGACCGCGTATTATATTACAGGCCTCAAACAAAAAATTATATAAGTCCTGTGCACCTGTAAGCTCTTTATTTATTGTTTTTTTTGCCATCTAATAACTCTGTCAAATAGTGAATTTGAGATTCCTTTATTTCATTAACTCAACAACATCTTCCGGCAACATCACATTCTCGGAATCACCTTTCGGAGCGTTCTTAAGGAACAGCACCGGAACGATGGTGTAGTTCTTAGCAAACGGCAGCAGATTAGCTTTGCGGAGAAGTTCTGCTGTCAGTTGGTTGCCGTTCTCTTGGGTTGTCCATTTGCATTCTCCGACCAACAGAGACTTTTTATCAAGCGATTCGGCCATTACATCGAACTCGACCTGTTCCGGCTTCTTATCCTCATTGAGAACAGAGCCCCACCAGCGTTTTGCTTGGCCATAAACTACTCCATTAACAAGATTTCCTGTGACGGCATCCCGACACAGTTTTTCCCATTGCATACTCACATACTCAGAGAAATGAGTAGTCAAAGCCTGTTCTATGGGTAAACGACGGCCAAGTTCTATGAACGAACGATTAGGAACAACAAACTTATAGTAGAATGCCATAAATGGATCGGCTATCTTATAAAGACTCTTTTTCGCATTTTTTTCATCAATTCCGAACGGAACATCTTTTTCCAAAAATCCAAGATCAACAAGTTTCTTCAATGGACGCGACAGATTGGTTGCAGGCTCATTGCATCGTGCAGCAATTTCGGAAAGACGGTTTGCACCAGTACCGATATAAGACATTATTGTCGAAGTCTTGACTATATCCTTAACATCATCCTGAAACAGTTTTATCGGCTCCTCATAAAGAGCCCCATTTACAGAAAGGATATTATGCCACATGGCATCATCAAGCGAAATTCTGTTTTCCCTCAGTTCCCAATAGCGCGGCACACCGCCCCATACAGCATACTCTTCAATAGCGTTCATCGCATTAAGGTTCAATGCCTCCTGAATATAGGGTAAACGTATAGGTGTAAGTCTCATTATCTCATCAGCACGACCATAAAGAGGCGCAGTAGAATCAAGAAACAACCCATACATCATATTTTGTGATGAACCACAAAGCACCAGATTATACTTCAACTGTTTCTCATCAACAAGTTTCTGCAATACAGACGGCAGTTCAGGAGATTGCTCCACAAGATACGGAAATTCGTCCAAACACAAAGTAAAACATTTGTCTGTTCGATAATTAACCGCACGAAACATCGACTCCCAATCGGGATACGACAACTTCTCAAAATCAGGAAACACCTGTGCTATCACTTTTGCAAGTAATGCCCTCTGATGTTGACCTTCCGAACGGTCTGCAAGGAAGTATACATCATTTTCTGACAATACCCTTTTAATAAGCGTTGATTTACCCAATCGTCTGCGACCATACATCACAACTAACGAGGATTTCTCTCTTGCAAGAGCATCCTTCAGTCGTGCTGCTTCATCTATTCTATCAACAAATTTCATAGCCCACATTATTATGCAGTACAAACATAATGTTTTTATGGCATAATACAAAATTTTAAGCTGTATTTTTTTATCCTGATAGAGTCATTATCGACTTATATGCAGAAAAAAGTGAGTTTTATCCCTTTTTCGAAGCTCTTTTCCTTGTCTTCAAACTCAATTCCTGTAATGTTTTCCCTAGTTTGTCTTCTTTGGCCAACCACAGAATATCATCGTCAAGCTGTAAAGCATACAACACGCGCAAATATATTCCGATTGCCACTGTCGGCACACCTTTCTCTATTCGGGACACGGTCAACGGAGAACAGGTGGCACGTTCCGCCACTTGAGCTACACTCAGATTCCTGCGCAAGCGAGCCAGTTTAATCTGTTCTCCCACAACGGACATCTTTTGTTCTAATTTTCGGGGCAACTTAGTCCCCATTGTATTCTTTGCCATGTTAACTCATCATATAATATACAAAGATACTACTTTTTATTTATTTAATGATACATTGCACATAAAAATCGCATCAAAGCCATATAATCAGTCATAGACATAATCATTTGGAATAGAATTTCAAAATTAAATGCCATCATATTATTCATAAGCACAGTATACATCTACTAACAAATAAAATACTATTCGTTATACAGGCGTAAACAAACCCTCCTTGCTATGTCTGTTTAATATTAGTTTGACCATTCAAACGAAAAGTAACTTTACTTTATCCCTGTATTCATATATACACGCATTAAAGTAAAACTAAAAGAGGGAAGAAAAGAAATAGCTCTGCCAAAATCGAAGGTCACCCAATTATAAGCTAAAAAATCCGTGAACTCATTTACGATTTTGCATCCATAATCGGCGAAATAATCACAGATATGCCTTATCTTTGCGAAACGGAGATTTAAGAGCAAAATAGAGCCATTTTCTCTTTTTCCCTTCGTTTGAAGATAAACTAAGGTTAAAAGTGTTAAATCTTCGATTTTTGACGAAAAAACAAGTAAATTTTCGAGCAGTCTATCTTTTAGGCTGTAAACTATTGATAATCAATTAGCATAATATGCTGCATCGGCAAGTAAGCAACCTAAGAATCATTGCCTTATACCCAATTTGAATACCTAAATATTATGGCAGACAATTATATCGAAAGACAATACGAGCAATATGAAGCCAGAAAAGCGGCTTGGGAAAAAGCACGCAAATATGGCAAAAAGAAAACGGGGATCACTCACCCTGCCAGAACTGAACAACCGGGCCAAACGACAACAGAACCCCATCATTATAAAAGAGTATTTGTTACGGGAGGAGCCAATGGAATTGGTAAAGCCATTGTAGAAATATTCTGTAAAAGTGGGTATCGGGTGGCATTTTGCGACAAAGACGAAATAGCAGGAAAACGTACTGCAGAAGAAACAGGAGCCATTTTTCATCAAGTTGACATAAGCGACAAGGATATGCTTGAACACTGCATGCAATCCATCATTGAGGAATGGGATGACATTGATATTTTAATCAATAACGCAGGTATCAGTGACTTCTCTCCTATCACTGAAACAAGCATAGAAGATTTCGACAGGATTCTATCCATTAATCTACGCCCGGTATTTATTACTTCACGCTTCATAGCTATCCACCGTCAATCGCAAACGACATCCAATCCGTACGGAAGAATCATCAATATCTGCTCTACCAGGTATTTAATGAGTGAATCCGGCAGCGAGGGATATGCAGCTTCTAAAGGGGGAATCTATTCACTGACACACGCGTTAGCCTTGTCACTTGCCCAATTCCATATCACAGTCAATTCTATTGCGCCGGGCTGGATACAAACCCATGACTACGATCGTCTCCGTCCGGAGGACCATGCGCAACACCCTTCAAGAAGAGTCGGTAAACCGGAAGATATAGCCCGCATGTGTAGATTCCTTTGTGAAGAAGGAAATGACTTTATCAACGGTGAAAACATCACGATTGACGGAGGGATGACTAAAAAGATGATTTACACGGAATAATATAGTTCCGAACCAAACATACAGAAGTAAATGGAATATGGTATTATAACGTACTAAAACCATCTCCACTTTTCCACTCCATGATACATTTTACTTTAAAGTCCTTGTTTCTATTTAAATGATACTCCAAATAAAAAGCTGCCCGGAAATTTTCCGGGCAGCTTTTTATTTGCCTCCGTTCAAACAACGGAGTATTCTTTTACAGAAGTTTAAAACTTACGTGTGTTCAGGTTCTTGTCGACCAAAACGCCATCAATAGCTTTCAGATCAAACTTCACAGCGCGTTTCGCTTTCAGCTTCAGAATAAACAGATCGTTTGTTCCTTCGAGGGCTTCTTTAGCTCCGAGGTTAACAAATGTAGGATAGAGTGCTTTTGTACCATTGGTATGGAGTCTGTCATAAGTCAGATTTTCCATAGCTTTGAGGTTCAGAGGTTCTACACCCACGAATTCATAATCCTGCTGATTGTATGGCAACGCAAAACTCAACGCATTTACAGAGCGGAGGTTGACACCTTTTACAAGCACTTCAACAACATCACCCTTACTGTAATTCCGTTTAGCAGTACTGATTTCAATGGTACCATCCAGTTTCTCAATCGGCTCTTCACTTACACCATCTTCCAATTGTGTTGCCACTACAGAAATATCATAAGCGTCAATCAAACCATTCTGATCAATGTCGCCTACACTGATATAGCCTTCATAGTCGGAATCACCTTTTCTCAGACCGGTATAGTTGGTATACGAGGTTAAATCGTTATTGTCGATCTTACCATCGTTATTGATATCACCCTGCAAACGGCTCTCGGTTCCGGGAACCTTAAATACATACAATTCCCTACCCGAACCATAGTTGTTTACACCTTCTGTTACAGCCAGTTTGATATAGCGTGCAGTCGGACGTTCAATAAATGTAAATACTTTCACATCACCATTACGTTTCCAGTCGATTGCTCCGGCCTCGGTCCAGTTTTCCTTATCCATACTATAATATACAGTACCTTTCAGGATCGTTCCGTTACCACCATCGGTACGTGGCAGGTATTCGAATTTATCCAGCTGGTTCACTGTTCGCAGATCGATAATCATATCATAAGGCAGTGCTTTTGCTCCATACTTCGTATGCCACATATCACCCAGCTCGGCAAAGTCGAACAAACGATCGATATCAAATCCTTCCTGATTCTTCGCAGTTGTTTCACCCTTGATTCCGTGAAGAGCAAATTCCAGCGGATTAGCTTTTGTCTTAGCACCGAATTCAGCCCAATCCGAATAGCCATCCTTGTTTACGGCACGAATCTTAAATGTATAGTCTGTTTCAGCAGCCAGTCCGTCAAACAGCAACTCAGTATCCTTTATTGTTGTATACAGCATGCCATTGAATTCTATTTCATAAAAATCAGCATTCGGCACTTTGTTCCATGTCGGCTTCAAGGTATAAGCCTCAATATCTTCGGCAGCAATTCGGGCAGCAGGAGCGGTCAACGAACCGGAGGTTACTCTGTAATTATCGGCAGGTGCATATTGGAAGCCTTCGATATCCATTACAACTTGATTTTTAGTAATATCGGTAGCGGCCAGTTTCACAAGAACTTGAGGATTCTTAGTGATAACCTTCTTCTCAAATTCACTGCCCTTTGTAGCAAACTTATTCAAATTAGGAGCAGCGTCATAGAAGTATACGTTTTCACCTTTCCGGAAATCATCCATAGAAGACACTTCGGTCAACTTCACTTTGCCTTTACCTATCTGAGCAGAAACCTTCTTCGGCTTAGCAGTAACATTTACTCTGAATTCTGTGGCTTTCTCTTTTACAAAGCCGTCGAAATCACCCTGTGTAGGACGAATCGAAATCTTCACATTATTCTTTGAATCAACATTCGATTCAATGAAAGTAGTGGTTCCTTTACCCTCTTTATATGCTTCAGATATACCGTCATCGTCATATTCAACGGTCATCATGTGCTTATACGGATAGATTTCGTAGATACGAAGTCCCTTATTAATTTCAGCAACGTTATTATTAGGATTGGTCATCGGGATGATAGCTCCGTTCTTTACGAATACCGGAAGCTTCCAGAGAGGAGCGGCAAAATTGTTGAGAACACAGTTACCCTGATATTTCTCTCCGGTAAAATAATCGATCCACTCTCCTTCGGGCAAATAAATGCCATCACGGATATCATTGCCTTCAGCATCTGCTTTGGTAGCTTTGTAAATGGGGGCTACTAAAAAATCGGTACCATACATAAACTGATACTGCGTAGCTGTTCCCAAGGTGTAAGCATTCGGATATTCTAGGAACATGGCACGGATAAGCGGCATACCGGTTACAGCCTCTTTTGCAAAACTATAAGTGTAAGGCAGTAATTCCGATTTCAGTTTCAGATACCAGCGATTGATAGAAGTGGCAGGTTCGCCCAGAGCGTGAGGATACTTTTCATTAGATCCCCATCCGTCCATATTCAATTGCATCGGAGTGAAAGTTTTCCACTGGAAATCTCTGGTGTTGACAATCATATTCTTGCCGCCAAAGATGCCATCCATATCCGAAGAAATATTAGGTTGGCCTGACAGGCCTGAACCGATATAAGTCGGGATATGGAAACGGATGTACTCCCATACACCGCCTGTCTGGTCACCCGACCAGATTCCGGCATATCGTTGCGTACCGGCCCAACCGTCAAGTGAAATAATGAACGGACGTGCATCGTTACCGTAATAAGGCATAATGTGACCCACATCTGCCACTCCATTCAATCCGAACGAATATCCCCAACCTACCCATGCTACGTCTGTTTTCAACACACGCACACCGGCATCTCTAACTTCTTTCACGATATCTCTTTGCAGCAATGCACTGACGCCTTCTTTCGGATGTAAATCCGATTGTGTCCACAATCCAATTTCAACGCCATTCTTACGGGCATAGTCACCCAGACTTTTCAGATTCTGAATGTTTCCGTCGAGTGTCTCCGTCTGTCCGTATCCGGCACCATATCCATCATTCGGCAGGAGCCAGCCCAACGGCATATCATGATTCTTGTAACGGTCAATCACTGCACGGGCCGAGAACTGATAATTATTCTTTTCACCGTTCAATGATTCTTTGATTCCGCCATTATCTTTCTGACTTTCTTTATAACGCTTTCCATCTTCGAACAAGATTCCTTTTTCGTCTTCTTTCCAATAGTCGCGATTGTAAGCATTCAAATGTCCCTGATAGAAACCGAACTTGGGCAGCAACACCGGATTACCGGTCAACTGATAGAAATCATTCAACACGCCCACAGCTCCGTCGCTAACCATATAGAAGAGATCGAGATATGGAGAATCATGTGTAAGTTTCACTTTTCCCTTCTCGTCTGCACCGAAATCATATTTACCCGGTTTGAAGGTATACCACATCATACCATAGCCATTGGTCGACCAATAGAATGGCGCAGGAGAAGCTACTCCACCGTCAGTCCAACTGTTCTCGTTTACAATATTAATGGCTTTTCCTTTGTGTGAAAAACGTCCGTTCTGCACACCGCCACCATAAAAATATTCATTGGGATTTTCTTTCAGGGTTACAGTCACTTTTCCCTTATCGAACAGTACGGGTTCTACCTCTTCAAAGGCAACAGCATTCTTTTCCAAGTCAATCACTTTCATCAAAGAAGTATTCTTGTCGATTTCCACTTTGATTTTCCCCGTAGTGATAGAGATGAGATTGCTGCCATCATTCAAGTTGAGTGTAGAAACTGTGTTTCTGGGATTGTTTACCAGAATTTGTGCTTCAGGTTTTGCTTCCGGATCACGGATGATTCCTCCGGCATTGTCCTGAAATACTCTGAAGATGTTTTCCCCGTAGAAATCGAATGTCATTCTCTGATTATTAGAGAATAATACTTCAATCGTTGTCGGATTGATTTTCTTTGCACTAACGATCTTCAAGTTTTGTTGTGTCACTTCTCTAACGATTTCGGACCTGTGCATTGCCTGCGCAGGCGAACCGGAAAACATCAGAGGCAAAGCGAGGGCGAACAGCACTGCTTTTCGCTGCCTACAATTACCAATTGCGTTTTTCATGATTTTTACTATAAAATTTCAACTAAATATTACTCCATTCTGTCAATAGATTGAATACGCAAAAATAGGCAAAAGTATTCATAAAAGACATATTTTATGAAAATAAATACAAGTAAATACGCTTGCTTCCTATAATTCAGGAAGTACTTTCGCACCTTATGCCTCTTTCCTCCTAATCATCAATCTCAAAACATGGGGATGTTCTTATACTAAACATCCCCATGTTGTCCACCTAAACATCCCCATGTTTTGATAGTAAACATCCCCATGTTTTCCTATGTGGCATTAGAACATAAGACTATCCGGTCAGCAAGATAAAGCACTTGCCTTGTTACGTAAGCTAACAACCGGTTCGTGATATCGGTAGACTACTTCCTTAAACACACATTATTTATAGAGGAAATTAGCCAATCAGAATGAAAATCTTAACTTTGCAGAACAAAAATGAAATCATATATGGAAAAGCTAAAAATGGAATCTGTGAGCATCGCAGAGGACAGCCTGAATAAAATAGCCGAACTCTTCCCAAACGTAGTCACTGAATCGATGGGTAAGGACGGACAACTACATAAAGCTATCGACTTTGATAAACTGAAATTCCTGCTTACAGCCAACCAAGCAGAAATGGGAGTGGTATATGATGACGACGAACGTTACGAATTAACATGGGTGGGCAAGAAGCAGGCGATAAGAGAGGTGGCGCATCCTATCCGAAAAACATTGCGTCCCTGCCCGGAAGAGAGTAGGAATTGGGAACAGACCCAAAACCTATACATCGAGGGAGACAATCTGGACGCAATGAAACTCCTGAAAAAGAGTTACGCAGGAAAGGTAGACGTTATCTATATCGATCCGCCTTACAACACGGGTAAAGACTTTATCTTCAATGATACATTCGCTCTTTCACAGGAAGAGTCCGACGAGAAACAGGGAAGATATAATGAAGAAGGGCAACGATTGTTTCAGAATACGGAGGCTAACGGAAAGTTTCACTCCGATTGGTGTAGCATGATGTATGCCCGACTGATGCTTGCCCGCACTCTGTTAAATGATAATGGCATCATTTTCATTTCCATTGATGATCACGAATTGGCAAATCTGATCAAAATAGGAAATGAAGTATTCAATGCTTCTAATTTCATCGATGTATTTAATTGGGCCAAGACGGAAACTCCGGAAAATCTCTCAAAAAAAAGTAAGCAAATCATCGAATACATCGTCTGCTATCAGAAGAAGAAAAACGACATGAAATTCCAGGGTCTGAAGAAGGAATCGGTCAGTTCGAACGGTTTGTTGAATCAACCGAATTCCGTCGGTATCCTGACCTTCCCCGCCAACAAAGTAGTCACTTCCATCCCCGACGGAGTGATCAAAGCAGGCATGTACGGAACAGATGCTTATGATGTGGAATTACTGGAAGACACCACCGTACGTGGCGGACTGTTTACAGCCCCCGTCAAACTGAAAGCCAAATTCAAATGGAGCCAGGCGAATCTGGACAAAGAGATACAAAAAGGAACAACAATCAAAATACCGACTCTCAAGTTAAGTCCTTCGTACGAAAAGCTGGAATATGATCCGGAAGTTCCGCCCAACCTGATCAATTACAAAGTAGGAGTCGAAACCAATGAACAGGCCGGTAACCATCAACTACAGTTCTTTGATAAGAAAGTATTCAACTTTCCGAAACCTGTCAGCCTGATCCAATATTTATGTGAGTTTATCGACACCAAAAACAAAGATTGCATCGTGATGGATTTTTTCTCAGGAAGCGGTACGACCGCCGAAGCAGTTATGCGGATGAACATGAAACCACGTAAAAACAAGGTGAAATACATCCTCGTGCAACTGCCGGAAGATGTGACTGAAACAATAAAAAAGGCCAAAACTCCCAGTGAAAAAGAGATTATGCAGAATGCAATCGACTTCCTTACGGAAAACCATAAAGCATTGAACATCTGCGAACTGTCCAAAGAACGTATTCGACGTGCCGGAGACACAATTGAAGCGGAATGCAACCAGCGTAAATTAAAGGACCTCCCGGACATCGGTTTCCGTGTTTTTCGGATTGCCGACAGCAATATGAAGGACGTGTACTACAGTGCAAAGGAATATTCACAGAGTGATTTATTCTATTTCACTGATAATATCAAAGAAGACCGTACCGGACTCGATCTGCTTTATGGTTGCCTGACCAACCTGGGACTATCCCTGTCTCTACCACATGATGAAGAGGATATACATGGATATACGGTTTATTCTGTCGACAAGACCGAATTAATGGCATGTTTCGCAGAACAGATTCCCGAAAAAGTCTTCCGTGAAATAGCCGGTAGGCAACCACGCCGGGTTGTCTTCCGCGACGCCTCATTCCGTGACAGTGCCGATCGTATCAATATAGACGAGATATTCAAAACATTATCTCCCGGTACTACGATCGAGATTCTTTAAACAGAGAAGGAAGATACAGAAATGAAATTAAAATTCAAACATCAGAAGTTTCAGGAAGACGCAGCAAAAGCGGTATGTGATGTCTTTGGCGGGCAGCCATACAAGATGTTCGACTATCAAGTAGAGACCCGGAAGAAAGACGGACAGACCAGCTTTGAAAAGTTTACAGGATTCCGTAACCACCCTATCGTACCTCAACTCACAGATGAGATCGTTCTGAAACACATCCGGGATATCCAGCGTGCCCAACAAATCAAACCGTCGGAAGCGCTGGAAGGGAAATACAATCTCACCATCGAAATGGAGACGGGTGTAGGTAAAACGTATACCTACATCAAAACCATCTTTGAACTGAACAAACGCTACGGTTGGTGCAAGTTCATCATTGTCGTACCCAGTGTTGCCATCCGCGAAGGAGTCCACAAAAGCCTGGAGATTATGAAGGAACACTTTGCCTCGGATTACAGCACCCCTCTGTCTTATTTCATCTACGACTCCAAACAGTTGGGTGAATTGAACGCATTTGTCACAGACAGCAAAATCCATGTAATGATCATCAATTCACAGAAGTTCAATGCAACGAACAAAGATGCCCGCCGCATCTACATGAAGCTGGATGATTTTGGCGGAAACTGTCCCATCGATGTGATTGCGCAGATGAATCCGATACTGATTATCGACGAACCTCAGTCAGTAGAAGGAGCCAAAACAAAAGAGGGATTGAAACGATTCAATCCCCTGTTCACACTGCGTTATTCGGCTACACACCGCGAACTCTATAATCTGGTCTATCGCCTGGACGCAATGGAAGCTTACAACCTGCAACTGGTTAAGAAAATCGCTGTCAAGGGTATCTCTATCAGTGGGACAACAGCTACTGAAGGATTCGTTTATCTGGAAGGTTTGAACCTGTATCCGGACAAAAACCCGACTGCCAATATCGGATTCGAAGTAAAAAGAACCAAAGCAGTGAATCAGGTAGTACGAGCTCTGAAGATAAATGATGACTTGTATGCTAAATCAAACCATCTGGAAGAATACCGGAACGACTATGTAATTACAGATATCAACGGCGTTGAAGACTCCGTCACCTTCCGGAACGGCATCAAACTTTATGCAGGTGACGTAGCGGGTAGCGTCAACGAAACCCAACTACGACGTATCCAGATACGGGAAACCATCTTGTCACACATAGAAAAAGAACAGGAACTGTTTGAGAAAGACATCAAAGTTCTCTCCCTTTTCTTCATCGATGAAGTAGCCAAATACCGCCGGTATAACCCGGACGGAAAGGGAGAATATGCCGAGATTTTCGAACAGGAATATACCGATATCATAAAGCACCTGGATCTTTCGTTATTCAATCAGCCGGAATATATCGATTACCTGAAATCGACTGTGGCATCGAAAGCTCACGAAGGATACTTCTCCAAAGATAAAAAAGGAAAACTGATTGACAGTAAAACCGAGCGGGGAACCAAAGAATCGGCAGATGAAGATGCTTACGATTTGATTATGAAGAATAAAGAACGTCTGCTTGACCGGAAAGAGCCGATCCGCTTTATTTTCTCACATTCCGCTCTGCGGGAAGGATGGGACAACCCGAATGTCTTTCAGATCTGTACCCTGAAACAAAGTTCGGCAGAGGTACGCAAGCGTCAGGAAGTGGGACGAGGGCTGCGCCTCTGTGTAAACGGACAGGGAGATCGCATGGACGCCAACGCTTTAGGCGTAGAAGTGCATCGTGTCAACCTACTGACCGTGATAGCCAGCGAATCGTACGAATCGTTTGCCAAAGGCTTACAGACAGAAATGGCGGAAGCCATAGCCGACCGTCCACAGAAAGTAACCATCCAATTATTCAAGGACCAGTCGCTCCGATTAGCTAACGGTGAAACCATCATAGCCACCGAAGATATAGCACAAAGTATCTACGACTCTTTACTTGAAAACAAGTACATCAAGAAAGGAGAACTGACAGACAAATTCTATGAAGACCGTAAACAGGGAGAAGTGATTTTCGACGACGAGCTCACCGATTATAAGGCGTCTATCATGACCATCCTGGCCTCTATCTATAATCCAAGGGAGATGCAGCCGAACGATGCAAGGAAAAGTAAGATAAATCTTCGGTTGTCAAAAGATAAACTTGAAAACAGCAAACTTCAGGAACTGTTAAAGCTGCTATGCAGTAAGTCAACCTACACCGTAAAGTTTGACGAAAAAGAATTGGTAGAGAGAGCGATCGAAAGTTTAAATGAAAAGTTAAGAGTATCCCAGCTCTATCTTTCTGTCATTACGGGCCAAATGGAAAAAATCAAGTCCAAAGCAGCTTTAATTTCGGGAGAGGCATTTAAGGTAGATGCCAATCAGGCGCACTATGAAAAGATAGATGCCATGGCAAACGATCAAGTAAAATATGACTTGCTCGGTAAACTCACAGACGCCACCAATCTGACCCGACAGGCAGTTGCTCAGATTCTCTCCCGGATAAAACCGAATGTATTCGGCCAATTCAAAAACAATCCCGAGGATTTTATTATCAAGGCTTCGGAACTGATTAATGAAGAAAAAGCATGTCTGATAGTAAAACATATCGAATATACCCCAATCGACCAGTACTATGATGTATCGGTCTTTACCCGGGCAACTATTCAGGGGCGTTTGGGAGTAAACACAATAAAAGCAGATAAACATCTGTACGATCATGTGAGATTCGACTCCCAAAATGAAAAAACATTCATGGAAAGACTGGAAGAAAATGACGAAATAGAAGCTTATGTAAAACTACCCGGCAATTTCTATATCCCTACTCCGATGGGAAAATACCATCCGGACTGGGCCATCGTCTTCAAACAAAAGTTATCGAAGTATCCTTATTTTATTGCCGAAACCAAAGCCAGCGATTCCTCCCTACAAGATCGGAGAATAGAAGAGGCAAAGATCGAATGTGCCAAAAAACATTTTGCGAAGACAAACGGTGGGAAGCTTAAATATAATAAAGTAAGCTCCTTCGAAGAACTCTTGAAAATCGTCACACAAGAATCCGTTTAAATCCAATAAAGTAGCATGTTTCATTCCTTCCAGACCTCCATTGCCGGCATCGAATTGCCCCGCTTGTTTACTTATCCCTTCCATTACACTCCTCATCCGTTATGTGTAATGGCAGCAGGAGAAGTACAGGCTTACATAAATAAGCAGACAAGATGGAAAGAAGAATTGGACAAAGGAAAAATGTTCGGCGTATTGATAGTCCGTACTTCTAACGGACAAACGGGATATTTGGCTGCTTTTTCGGGTAATTTGTGCGGAAGCAATTCACACTCTTTCTTTGTACCGCCGGTATACGATCTGTTGAAACCGGATGGTTTCTTCAAGATAGAAGAAGAACAAATCTCGGCTATCAATCACCAAATCGGACAGTTACAAAACTGTGACCGATATTTGGAACTCCAACAAAAGATGGAGAGAGAAACAGTTTCCTCACAGCAGGCCTTGTCAGAGGCCAGAAAAGTTCTGAAAGCAGCAAAAGAGAAACGGGAACAGCGCAGACTTCACCGACCGAACGAAAATGAACAAGCTGCCATGATTCGCGAAAGCCAATACCAGAAAGCAGAATTCAAGCGTTTGGAAAGATACTGGAAAGAACAAATTTCCGAAATAAAGACAGAACTGGAAAGTTTCTCGTCACAGATAGAGGCTCTCAAAGCCGAACGCAGAAATCGTTCGGCAGCATTGCAACAAAAGCTATTCCAACAGTTCAACTTCCTGAATGCCAAGGGGGAAACTAAAAATTTGTGTGCTATCTTCGAAGAAACCGTTCAAAAAACACCACCTGCCGGAGCAGGTGAATGTGCTGCCCCGAAACTATTGCAATATGCTTATCTAAGCGGATTAAGCCCCATTGCCATGGCCGAATTCTGGTGGGGGGAATCTCCTAAGACAGAGATCAGACACCACGGTTATTATTATCCGTCTTGCAGAGGAAAATGCGAACCCATTTTGCGACACATGTTGCAAGGTCTCAATGTAGAGCCAGCACCCACAGAAAGATACTCTTTATCACAAAATATGCCGGAGATTCTTTTCGAAGACCAATGGCTTTTAGTTCTTCATAAACCCGAAGGAGTACTCTCCGTACCCGGAAAGTCAGAAGAACAATCGATCTACAGTCTGCTTAGAGCCCGCTATCCTGAAGCGACAGGTCCCCTCGTTGTACATCGATTGGATATGGCCACTTCAGGATTACTGCTGGCTGCCAAGACCCAAGAAGTACACCGGCACCTACAGGCCCAGTTTGAAAACCGAAGCATCAAAAAACGATATATAGCTCTATTGGATGGTATCCTTCCGGAAGAAGAAGGAGTTATCGATCTTCCCATCTGTCCGGATTATCTTGACAGACCCAGACAAATGGTGAACGAAGAGCTAGGAAAAACAGCTATCACCCGATATCAGGTGATGGATCGGAAAAACGGACAGACCCGTATTGCTTTCTTCCCGCTGACGGGACGGACACATCAGTTGCGTGTACATGCAGCTCATCCGTTGGGATTAAACTGCCCTATCGTAGGAGACGAGCTTTATGGACGGAAGGCAGAACGCCTTTATCTGCATGCCGAATATCTGGAATTCATCCACCCCGTATCCGGGCAAAGAATGGTCATCGAAAAGAAAGCTGAATTTTAATTGATAAGTCATGATAGAACAACCTTCCCCAAAAGTATATGATGAACTTCTTTCCATCTGGGAAGAAGCTGTCCGAAGCACACACCATTTCCTGACCGAAGCAGACATACAATTTTATAAGCCACTGATCCGACATGAGTATCTTGCCGCAGTCCGATTGTACATCATTCGCGAAGATTCAGGAACTATTGCAGCCTTCATGGGATTAAGTAATGATTGCATAGAAATGTTGTTTGTCCGTCCGAATGCCCATGGACATGGCTACGGTAGTCGGCTGGTTGAATTTGCCATTCGGAAAAAACGAATCTATAAAGTAGACGTAAACGAACAAAATGCAGCAGCACTGGGATTCTATTTACATATGGGATTTGAGACTACCGGTCGCGATGCATTGGATGCAACAGGTAAGCCATTCCCCATTTTACACCTGCAAATTCCTCCCATCCGACTCCGAAAAGGAACTCTTGAGGATATAGATCTGCTTAGAGCCCTATTTACACAAAGCGTGCAGAATACCTGTTCGGCTGACTATAACAGGTTACAAATCCAAGCATGGACCGGACGGGGAACTCTACAACGTTGGCATGAACTGTTTCAAAGCGACCTATACTTTCTGTTGGCAGAAGACAGCAGAAAGTCTCAGGTGGCAGGATTCACATCTGTCAACTCTAAAGGATATCTGCATAGCATGTTCGTACATCCCGACTATCAACGCCAGGGAATAGCTTCGCGCCTATTGCTAAAAGCAGAAGAGTATGTCCGTATCCGTCAAGGCGTATCTGTCTATTCGGAAGTGAGCATCACTGCCCGCCCATTTTTTGAGAAACACGGCTATAGTATCAAAAAAGAACAAACAGTATCTGTTGGTGACATAGAAATGACTAATTTCTTGATGTATAAACGAATTTAACAGAACGAACTGAGATTTTTTTATAGCTTTGCGATAGATTACCATTTAAAATCAGCTCATGTTAAAATCAAAATATCTGTTTCTTTCACTTATTTGCCTGCTGACATCGTTCCGACTCCATGCTCAATTTATGGATTACGGCTCGGATCCTGCTAAATTCAAATGGAATATCGCGAGATTACCCCACTACAATCTGGTTTATCCGCAAGGAAACGATTCCATGGCTTACCGTTATGCCCTCTTTCTCGAGAATGTTTATCCACACATGTCAAAGACCATTGGAAAACCGATCAAAGCTAAGTTTCCGGTCATTCTTCATCCGGGCAACATGCAATCCAACGGAATGGTATCCTGGGCTCCCCGACGAATGGAACTTATTACAACGCCTTCTTCGGATCTGAATAACCAAAGTTGGGATAAGCATCTGGTACTGCACGAGTCACGCCATGTTTTCCAGACAGGAAAGGTAATGCACGGCATTTTCAAACCGCTCTATTATATAATAGGTGAACAGGCAGCCGGAGTAGCCTCTTTTTTCTTGCCGGTATGGTTTCTTGAAGGAGATGCCGTAAGTACGGAGACTGCCATGTCTAACGGTGGTCGTGGACGACTACCGGAATTTAACATGGTTTACCGTGCCCAAATGTTAGGAGGAAAAAAGAACTATTCCTTCGACAAGTGGCTAATGGGATCTTACAAAAACTATACTGGTACCTACTATGCACTGGGGTTTGATATGACCTCTTATGCTCGTCAACGCTACGGAGCCGATATTTGGGATAAAAGCACCAGTAGATACATTCGGAACCTACTGTTCGAAGGTTCATTTAAGCATTATACGGGCAGTAGTTTTAAGCGTCTCCAACATGATACGTTCGACTTCCTGCGTGCAGAGTGGGAGAAACAGGATACTTGTACACAGTCCCCGCAATATCTATCACCTGCAAAAGAGACTTATACCTCCTATCGATACCCACAACCCATCAACGATTCTATAGTGATTACCGTAAAGTCGGGATTGAAAGATATCAACTCTTTAGTGATCATCAATAATGGCAGAGAAAAACATCTGGACTATATAGGTAGTATTAATAGCCGTTTGAGCTATCGAAACGGCCGGGTTTACTGGAGCGAACTAGTACCCGGACTACGTTGGACACACCAGAATTACTCAATTATAAAGTACTATGATCTGGATAAGAAAAACATAAAAACCCTCACTCCCCGACAACGTTATTTATCCCCGGCCATTGACGAGCAAGGACAGCACATTGCCGTTTCACGTCCTACAGTCGAAGGTAAAAACCAACTCGTGCTGATACAAGCAGAAAAAGGTAATGAACTCGCTGCTTTCGACGTTCCCGATAATGCATTTATCAAAGAACTGACATTTGCAGGAGGCGACACAATTATCTCGATAGCTGTCGCAGATTCCGGTATCCGCCTGTTACAATTCAACTTCAGAAACGGAATATGGAAAGAACTGCTAAAAACAACTTCCGCCAATATCACTTCTCCTGTTTGGAAAGATGGAAAAATCTTTTTCGAATCGGGAGCCAACGGCACCAACAACATCTACAGCCTCAATCCGGCAGACGGACAAGTCCACCGAATGACAGCTGCCCGCTTCGGAGCTTTCGATCCTTCTTTTGGATCGTCAGACGGACGCTTGTTCTTCTCTGATTACCAAGCCGACGGATATCGCATTGCCTCACTCCCGACTGACAGTATGCTCTTTGAAAAGGCAGATCTCAACCGGCCGGCTTCCATGCCATTTGTTGAAACACTTGCGGCTCAAGAGCAATTCAACCTGGACTCGGCACGTCTGACATCAGTCGATTTCAATCCGAAACGTTATAGAAAAGCGGAACATACGTTCAAAATTCACAGCTGGGCCCCTTTCTATTATGATGTGGCTGAGGCAATGAACTCAGGTGCCAGTGATCTGAGTACAATAGTAAAACCCGGAGCAACCCTGATGTCCCAAAATACCCTGAACACAGCCATCATGCAGGCCGGATGGTATATAGACAAAGGCTATCATCATGGTAAACTGTCATTTATCTATCAAGGCTGGTTTCCCGTTATCAACCTGTCGGTAGACTATGGTGATAAAGCTTTCAATGTAGACTGGACACAGAATGACAAAGGGCAAGACATTACACAGGGCCATTATACCCAACGAAATCTGGTGGAAGCAGAAGCACGTGTCTATCTCCCTTTTAACTTAACACACAACCAACGAATACGAGGCATACAACCGGCTCTGACTTATTATTTTACCAATAATAAATATCAGGAATATCACAGTCGGAAATTCCATAACTTCCAATATATCCTACCGGAAATTCTATTCTATGATTACAGACGAAAAGCTCAGCGAGACATTCTCCCCCGCACAGGCTATCAATTACGTTTGCAATACCTGAAGACTCCATTCAATTCTGAAAATTACGGAAGCCTGTATGCCGCCCGCCTGACTACTTACTGGCCGGGAATCATCAGGAATCATGGGCTGATGATCCGTGTCGGCTATCAGTATCAGGATCTTGACAACAAAGCATTATACCTTCCCAAACATCTTTTGGAAAAACCCCGAGGATACCATTTCCAGTATCAAACCCGCCAACAATGGGCCTTCAAAACAGATTATGCTTTACCCCTGCTGTCACCCGATTGGAGCATCGGCTCACTTATTTACATCCGTCGGTTGCGTGCAAACCTCTTTTATGATCTATCGCGCAATCAAGCCAGTTCTAAAAGTAGGTGGAGTAACCAAAGTTCATACGGAGGCGATCTGATTTTCGACTGGAATGTACTACGAATGAGTTATCCGCTTACAACAGGCATACGCTTGATACAGCCGATCGATTATGGCAAATTTCAAGTAGAGGCACTGTTTTCAATCAGTTTCTGACATTGGGTGCAAGATGGTCTGTGCACTGATTTTCCCAACAGATATCATGTATACTTGCCTGGATCCAGTCAAACAAACACATAAAACTCCGTTCACGCCCTGACCATTCTTGCCCGGCTTTCCAGTTAAAACGGTTAAACTCAGGATACAATCTTCAACCGCGGGCTTTACATCTCGGTAGCCGAGATACAAAGCCTGGCACGCAAGATTTGTATCTCGACCGCTAAGACAAAGAATGAAAACCGTCAAAAGCAAGTTTACTCCCATCGCTCCGCCACTTTGCATAGAAGGTTCTCTATCTACCTATCAAGAAGGTGTGTCATCACTCTTCTTACCACGGCACACAGAGTATAACAAATTCTTTTTTTCAATGATAATCATCAACTTAAAAATCGCCTACGTGTTACTCTGTGTCCTTTGTGGTGAGTTTCGATTTATAAATAAGGTATAATCGTTATATAAATGCCGGTAATAATGGCCGAAGTGATTACTCCTGAAATGTTGGCTCCTAATGCATCACCCAAAATAAAAGAATTCGGATTATCTTTACTTACCAACTTTTGAGCCACTTTTGCCGTAGTGGGTACACAGCTTACGGCTGCAATGCCGATCACCGGATTATAGTTCCCTTTCTTAATGAAATACATAATGTACCCTCCCATGATGCCTCCGATACCCGACAGTAACAAAGCAAGCATACCTAATACTAACAGTTTAAGAATCTTCGGATCGAGTAACAAATGTGCGTCGCAAAGTACACCCAATAATAATCCTAACATAAAAGTAGAACCATAGAGCAACGGACCGCTCACAAAATCATATATATGCTTCATACCGGATTCACGTACTGCCACTCCCAGGAATAGCGAAAAGAACAATGGTGAAGCAACCGGAAACAAGAAACACAATACTGCACACAGGATTGCAGAAAAAGCCAGCTTCACTTTCGCATCATAATTTTTAGGAGCTTTCTTTTCTACCATCTTGATAGCACGCAGACGTTTAGGAATCAGCAATTTCACCAAATAAGGATATCCCCCGTAAGTCAATCCCAGATAAAGATAAGCCACCACCGTAATAGGTACAAACAAGTGTTTGGCCAAAGCAAGCGATGTAAACAAAACCATCGGACCATCAGCTCCGCCTACCATTGCCACTGAAGCACTTTCTTTTAAAGACAGTCCCAGACCGGAAGCAATAGGCACTGTCAAAAATGTACCCAATTCAGCACATAAAGCAAGAAAAATGCTGGCAAACGGTTTCTGCAATAGGAATCCCACATCAAGCAATGTACCGATTCCCATAAATACAAAGCAGGCTATCAATCCGTTGCTAAAGGTCAATGTGTATACCGGTTGCAGAAAGTCAATCTGCATCGTGTTCATCAATGCGTCGGTATCCGACAGCATCGGATCTAAAAAAAGATTCCCCAATGTTCCGTCGGGCATAATCAGTGTTCCACAATTAATAGCTACCATTCCCAGACCCATCGGAATCATCACCATTGGCTCGAGTACCCCTTTCCAGCCTAAATAAATGAGCAGAAACCCCAAAGCTATTAAAAACATACGGGCACTGGCCAGAAACCATCCGCTGGCTATCATTGTTCCAAATCCCTGAAACAGGGTTCCAAAGTCTATACTTTCCATACTATCAAGATTTATTGTTTTTTATTGGTTGAGGATGTCTTATTATTTTTTTTATCATGCTGTAACATCTGTTCTTCTTTCCGAAGAAACATCGTTCTTGTGTCTTCCGGGTAAAAATAATCCATTAAACCTCTCTCCGATTCACCGGGACTGACACCATGATAAAACCCACGATTATCTCCGGGATGTTTTGTGCCCCCCCTGCTGAAGTCTTCACGCCCATCACTGCCATACTCCTCATCACTCAGAGCACTTTCAGTTATTAACGTAGCTACTTTCTGATGCAGTTTCCGAATACGCTTCAGCCGGGCCAATTCTTCCTGGTGCGAACTATAAAAAGCCAACGAATCAGCTGCAGAGGCAATCAACTTTATCACCCCGGCAACGAAAAAACCAATGACGAAGGTAAGCCCCATCATGGCAAAAGTGGATAACAATAAGCTAAACATAACACAGTATGATTTTAGATTGAAAAATAAAATGCAATGTATACCGACCGCCGGAAAATACAAGACGCACCCTCCCGGCATTTATCGGAATGGATAAATGGGGTTACCCAATCACTTCAATACAGAAGTGTAGAATCGGAAAGCTAAATCAGGATATGCCCTAACGAGTATACATAATACCCGCTGAAATATTTAATGAAGTTATGATTGAAGTCCGGATAAGTATCTCCCCTCTCCGATTGATGGAAAAGTGAGGCATTGAGCAGCCGGATAGCAGTCTGCAATTTGAGTTTCAAAATTTTGGAAGAACTTAGTTCCCGTGAAAAAGAACTATGGGGAAGAATAGCATCACACACTTTGGATTCAGCCGTCTCATCATTAAATAAAGAATGGTCTCCGGCATATTGTGATACAAAGGTGGCAGTAACTTCGGCGGGAAGTTCTGCAGCTTCTTCTATAGAAGCGGTATAACCGGCTCCATACACAAAAAAGATACCTATCAATATGCAGAATATGTACTTTATCATAGTAGTTGCAAACGTAGCAATAAATTTGAGAAAAAATAGAATTCGTTGTCTAATTAACGAATATTTTATAATGATTGTTCCGGATATAAACGGATAAATGACAAAAAAAGCGGAGAATCATCCGATTCCCCGCTTCTTATTCATATAATATAGATTGTGTTTAATTACATGGTAACCTGCTTTGCAAGCAGTTTTTGAAGTTTGCCATTTAACAGCTGGCACATTGTTCCATTTCCCATTGCTTGGTAACGTTTGATACGATACTGCAACATCATAATTTCATTTGCATTCTTTTTCATAATTTTGGTCCTCTTTTTTTGCTCTCCACGTTTTGAAGAGCGGTTTTACATCTTGTTTTCTTTATTAACACTGCAAAGATACGAAATGTTTTCGAAAACATGTTCTAAAACATAAGAAAAGTGTATCGTTAGTTGATTTTTCTTTTTATAAGGCCTGATTTGGCAAGTGTATATTACAAATATATTGCATAACTTTGCGCTTTATCAAGAAAAACGACTATGTTCAAACGGATACCCCACACATACACCATCATTTCTTCGGTCATTCTACTCTGTGCAGTGCTTTCCTGGATCATTCCTGCCGGAGAATATATGCGAGAGACAATCGACGTAAACGGTATTTCCCGCACTGTCATTGTAGACCATTCTTTCCACCGGGTAGAACAGACACCCCAGACCTGGCAAGTGTTCAGCTCCCTTCTTGAAGGCTTCGAACGTCAGGCAGGAATTATAGCTTTCTTACTGATTATGGGAGGTGCCTTTCAAATAATGAATAGTAGCCGTGCTATTGATACCGGCATTTTTTCATTTCTGAATTTCACGAAAGGACTTGAAAAACACCGACTGATCAAAATACTGGGAGTAAACAATGTAGTGATATCCTTAGTTATCATCCTTTTCAGCCTTTTCGGTTCCGTATTCGGTATGAGTGAAGAGACACTGGCCTTCGTCATCATCATTGTCCCACTTGCCATATCAATGGGATATGACTCCATCACCGGGCTGTGCATGGTATACGTAGCTGCCCATATCGGCTTTTCCGGTGCAGTACTGAATCCTTTTACGATCGGCATTGCGCAAGGTTTGTCTGATCTCCCGTTGTTCTCAGGATTTGAATACCGTATGTTTTGTTGGCTGGTACTGACCACCGCCCTGATTGTTTGTGTACTCAGATATGCCGCTGTCGTCAAAAAGCATCCGGAAAAATCACCTATGTATCATGCTGACGCTTATTGGCGGAAACGGGAAAAAGAAAGCTGTGGAGAGATATCCCATGTAACGACTCGCCAAGCATGGATCGTATACCTATTGTTACTCGTGTCCTTGGGGTTGTTCTCCATCATCTACCCGATCAGTACTTTTTCAGTAGGTGAAGCATCAGTCACCTGCTATGCAGTTCCCACCTTATCTATCTTGTTTGCAGTTTTCGGTTGGCTGGGTTTACGCAAATCCAACCAGTTCTTTATATTGACCTTACTCGCATTCACTATTCTTTTCCTGATTATCGGTGTCATGGGTCATGGCTGGTATTTACCGGAGATATCCGCCATCTTTCTGGCAATGGGCATTCTTTCGGGGTTTGCCAATAGTGAACATGCAGATGCTATCATCAAGCAATTCATGGATGGAGCCAAAGACATGTTGTCGGCCGCCATAGTTGTGGGACTGGCCGGAGGGATTATTCAAATACTGCAAGACGGACATATCATCGACCCCATTTTACATTCTTTGGCTTCACTGATGGGAGAAGCTGGAAAAATAGTATCTTTGGGGGTGATGTATCTGATACAGACACTCATTAACCTGATTATCCCTTCCGGGTCCGCCAAAGCAGCGTTAACCATGCCTATCATGGCACCCTTTTCCGATGTCATCGGACTTTCGCGGCAAGCTACGGTAATGGCTTATCAGTTTGGTGACGGATTTACCAATATGATCACCCCTACTTCTGCTGTATTGATGGGTGCCTTAGGCATTGCCCGCATACCTTATGAGATTTGGGTAAAATGGTTCTGGAAGATACTTCTTTTATTCATTATCCTAGGAATGGTACTACTGATTCCCACGGTACTTTTCCCATTGAATGGATTTTAGAGTTCCGTTCTCTTTCCTTCACCCGGAAAATGGAAAAGAGCCGGACTCCGAAGAATGTAAACCAGAATTTTCATAAATGACCATAAAGATACCGAAAGATTAAAGTAGAAAACAGTAATTCCGGAAAGATGAAACAAAAAGAGAAAGAAATCAAAACTAAATATATGAACCAAAAGCATTCACTCCCCCCTCTCCTTAAGAGAGGAACGGGGGTGAGGCCTTACTTAACAACAAATTGTATGAAAACCCTAACCCGCTTTCTAATCATTCCGATGTTGTCGGTTGCGTTCTTTTCATGCAGTGAGTCCCATTTCCTGAAAGATGTGGCTTACCGAAACCAAGTGACGCAAGATTTTGAAATGAAGAAGCAGCAACTTCCCAATGGAGAGTTGTTTGCAGTGTTTAATGAAAAGCTCACCATTCCCGAACAAGAGGCTTTAATGTTCCTCTATGCCTACATGCCTACAGGTGACGTAACAGATTATACAGGCGACTACTATCTGGAAAATGTCAGACTCTCCGATCAGGCACGTCGGGAAATGCCTTGGGGAAAAGAAATCCCCGATGACGTATTCCGTCATTTTGTGCTCCCCATTCGGGTAAACAATGAAAACCTGGATGACTCACGCCGGGTGTTTTACAATGAACTGAAAGACCGTGTGAAGAATCTGTCATTGCACGACGCTGTACTCGAGGTAAACCACTGGTGCCACGAAAAGGTAATCTACACCCCAAGTGATGCCCGTACGAGTTCTCCACTCGCTTCCGTAAAAACCGCTTATGGTCGCTGTGGTGAAGAATCCACCTTCACCGTAGCAGCTCTTCGCTCGGTAGGTATTCCGGCACGACAGGTATATACTCCGCGTTGGGCACATACCGACGACAACCATGCATGGGTAGAAGCCTGGGTAGATGGCAAATGGTATTTCTTTGGTGCCTGTGAACCGGAACCGGTTTTGAACCTGGGTTGGTTTAATGCTCCCGCCAGTCGTGGTATGCTGATGCATACAAAGGTATTCGGACGCTATACCGGACAAGAAGAAATCATGTACGAAACTCCGAATTATACAGAGATCAACGTGATTGACAATTATGCTCCGACTGCCAAAGGTTCCGTACTCGTGACAGATGCCGAAGGTCAGCCGGTAGCCGATGCTACCGTAGAGTTCAAGGTCTATAACTACGCTGAATTTTATACGGTGGCCACCAAACATACAGACCAGAGCGGGCATGCATCATTGACTGCCGGCAAGGGTGATATGTTGGTATGGGCCTCCAAAGACGGACGGTTCGGTTATTCTAAACTATCATTCGGCAAAGACAATGAACTGAAGATCACACTGGACAAAAACGCCGGTGAAACCTATTCTCTTCCACTGGACATCGTTCCTCCTGCCGAAGGCGCCAACCTGCCCGAAGTGACTCCGGAACAACGTACTGAAAATGATCGGCGCATGGCACAGGAAGATTCTATCCGCAACGCATACGTAGCCACTTTCATTACCGAAGAGCAAGCTCGGACTTTTGCCAAAGAAAATAAGCTGGATGAAACCGAAACAGTACGCTTACTGATAGCTTCCAGAGGTAACCACCAGACTTTAACCGATTTCCTTTCTGATGCTGTAAAAGCCGATAAGGCCGGTCAGGCTATCAGCCTGTTGAAAGTAATCTCGGCCAAAGACCTGAGAGACGTAAGCCCGGAAGTATTGAACGACCATCTGAATAACTCCGGCCTGCCCGCTTCTGAAGATTTCTGTAGCAACGTACTGAACCCGCGTGTAGCCAATGAAATGATCACTCCTTACAAAGCATTCTTCCGGAAAGAGATTCCGGCAAGTGAAGCAGAAGCCTTCCGCAAAAATCCACAAGCTTTGGTAGAATGGTGTAAAAAAGAGATCACAATCAATAACGAATTAAACTCACAACGTATACCAATGTCACCAATGGGTGTATGGAAAGCCCGGGTAGCAGACGAGAAATCCCGTAACATTTTCTTTGTATCCATGGCCCGTAGCCTGGGTATTCCTGCCTGGATAGATGAAGTGACCGGCAAGATTCAATATCGGACTTTCAATGACAACAACCTCAAGAACGGCAAGGTCTATGATGTCGATTTTGAAGCCGCACAGCAAACGCAGGCACCAACCGGAACGCTCGTAGCCCGCTACCGGCCGATCCCTTCGTTGAGTGATCCAAAATACTATTCACACTTCACCCTCTCAAAGTTCCGCAATGGAACCTTCCAACTCCTCAACTACGACGAAGGTGACGTAGATATGGGTGGAGGAGCCACCTGGTCGAACTTGCTGAAGAATGGTACACGCCTGGACACAGGATACTATATGATGGTAACCGGTACTCGCATGGCAAGCGGAGCTGTATTGGCTAATGTGACTTTCTTCACCATTGAAGAGGGAAAGACAACAACTGTCGATCTGGTCATGCGCGAAAGCAAAGACCAGGTACAAGTAATTGGTAATTTTAATTCCGAATCGACTTATCTGCCTATAGGAACCTCCGAACCGCAAAGTATTCTTCAGACTTGTGGCCGGGGATACTACGTTGTAGCAGTGCTGGGAGCCGGACAAGAACCCACTAACCATGCCCTTCGGGATATTGCAGCTTTAAGCGGTGAATTTGAAAAATGGGGACGCAAAATGGTGTTGCTCTTCCCTAGTGAAGAACAGTACAAAAAGTTCCGCCCGCCAGAATTCCCCGGATTGCCTTCAACCATTACCTATGGTATCGACGTAGATGGAGCGATCCAGAAACAAATTGCCGAATCGATGAAGTTGCCAAACAGCACCATCCTGCCCATGTTTATTATCGGTGATACATTCAACCGGGTAGTCTTCGTGTCACAAGGTTATACCATCGGATTGGGCGAACAGTTAATGAAAGTAATCCATGGATTATAGAATAAAACGGGCACTTGCCTGAAACATATCCTCCATTAAAAAAGGAAGAAGTTCAGACTTCTTCCTTTTTTAATATATCATGAAATAGAAACAGACATCAAAGATTCCCTCCATACCGTTCACTATTCCCCAAACGTAAATATCCCTTTTATAGGTGTGTCGCCCGGAGAGTAACTTGTTATTCCCACTCTTCCCTCATAATAGGAGCTTTCAACAATAACCGTTACCTTTTCAGCATTATCCAATAACAAGGTTATATCTTCTTTTCCATCAGCAGATAGACGGATGTCAGGAGTTATTTCTTTCCCTTCATGATCCAGCACCCCGTCCGGAAGATAATGAAAGCCTACAATATCCATTGAATATATTCCATAATAGATATATACCTTAGCTTTATAATCCGTATGTATTCCGAAATCATCCTTATATTTCACAATAAAATCTGCGGTTCGCTCATCGGACTGTGGGATATCTCCTTTATCTTCATCATGGCAACTGCAGAGTAACGCCAATAATGCCAATAAAACAATCGAATATTTATGCAAGCTCATAGTTCCTTATAATTTATTAGTTCTCAATATAATATTACTTCCAAATATATAAAAATAATACCGGACAAATACGATCATGCAACTATTTTTTTCTTAGGATTCCACCTTTAACTATTTTCCCCAATCACTAAATTCAAAACTCAGTTGTTCCCATACTCCCCGATGTTCATCCGCTTCTTCTCTCGGATTCGATACCGAAAGCCCGATCAAGCGAATGGGATGCTGCTCATACTCCACCTCTTTCAGCAATTGTTTGGCAAGGGGCAAGATTCTCTCAAGATTCGTAAGTTCCTGTGCCTGTGTCATGCTTCGTGTTATCTGGCTAAAATCATGAAACTTGATCTTCAGAGTTAGTGTATTTCCCCGGAACTCTTTCTGCTGCAATCGCTCTACAAGCTCCGTAGCTACGTGATAAAGCTCTATAATCACAGACGATCTTACATGGATGTCTTTCTCCAATGTATGCTCACATCCGATTGATTTACGTATTCTCACTGCTTCTACCGGTCGAAGATCGACTCCACGTGCAAAATCATAATAAAGCAGTCCCACTTTACCAAACTGACGTACCAGCATTTCAGACGAACACTCCCGTAACTGAAGTCCATTGTGTATCCCCAGTAAATGCATCTTCCGGGCAGTCACCGGCCCTACTCCCCAAAATGACTCAATAGGCAAACGGGCAATGAAATCGATTGCCTGATCAGGATGAATAGTACAAAGTCCGTCGGGTTTACGAAAGTCCGAAGCTATTTTAGCCAGAAATTTATTATACGACACGCCTGCCGATGCCACCAGGCTCAGTTCTTCACGGATACGTTGCTTGATAGCTTTAGCTATATCCACAGCCAGCAAGATCCCCTGCTTATTCTCCGTCACATCAAGAAACGCTTCATCCAATGACAGAGGTTCAATCAGATCGGTATACTCATGAAATATTTCGTGTACCTGACGGGAAACGGATTTATACACTTCCATCCGTCCGGGAACAAAAATCAATTGCGGACACAGACGTTTCGCCTTTTGTGACGACATAGCCGAACGAACTCCATAACGACGAGCTTCATAACTTGCTGCCGCTACTACTCCCCGCTCCTCGGCATGCCCCACGGCAAGCGGTTTACCACGCAATTCAGGATGATCCCTTTGCTCCACAGAAGCATAAAAGGCATCCATATCGATATGTATAATTTTACGTTCATTCATCTCTGCAATCCTTCTGCATCGCAGTTCTCCTTTCGGATAGCAAAGATAAGAGTAATTCTCTCAATCCAGTCGACCGGATTAGTTAATAAAATGAAGACCGGCAAGGTGGCTCCCTTACCGGTCTTCTGTCGGTCTATAAATTGTTTATATACTTCGTCGGTGAGCCCCCATAATATTTCTTAAACACGATCCCGAAGTATTTAGGATCACTGAAACCCGTCATATCCGCAACCTCAGCCACCGTATACTTTCTGCTCATTAACAAAACCAATGCTCTGTTGAGCCGCACATTACGAACATAGTCCGCAGGAGCATGTCCGGTTATCTCCTTAATCTTATTATAAAAACTCGAACGACTCATATTCATGCAGTCGCTCAGTTCACCAATCTTAAATCCGGAATCGGTCATCCTCTCTTCAATCAGACTTCTCACCTGACGAATAAACTCCTGATCACCTTCTGATGACTCTACCTCTTTATCGATAGGGTCCGAGGCCTCACCCCCCAAGGCCAAACGAATATACCTCTTACGGATCATTTCCCGGTTAGCAATCAAAGCTGCAATCTCAGTCTTTAAAGATGATATGGCAAAAGGCATCCACACATAAAGATCGGCATTCCGTTGAATGTACCGGTCATCCTCTCCCGGTTTCACTAACAATATTACCGGAATATGTGCTACTCTGTCATCCGATTTAATCCGAACGGCAAGTTCCTCACCCGAAATACGGGTAAGAACAGAAGAAGCCAGTACTGCATCCGGACATTGTTCACACACAGTCTCAAAGGCCGCCTCCGCATCACAAACAGACACAATCTTATACTCCTTCATCAGGATTTGCACAAGATAATTACACAAATCCTTATTCCTTTCAACCAATACCAGAGAATGTTTCTCTTTTTTCTTATCCGGACGTTTCTGCTCAGAAGTTTTCACTGTCGGCAGCATTCCGGTAACCGACAACAACTCACTATTCCCTGTGGAGAGCTCCGGTACGGATAATATCCCGGAGAATTCAGAAACTCTTTCCGATTGCCGGATGACAATAGGAAAAATTAAAATAAGCACCAGTTTTTGTTCTTCTTTATAAGCAAATTTGATTTTACCTTTATGCAAACAGATTAATTTACGTATAAATAACCAACTCATTGTCTCGGAAGAACCTCCCGAAACGAACCCTTTATAATTTAGAATTTTTTTTTAAGAAACCCGTTATCCTCAGATTCCAGCCTCAACTCCCACTTTTGATTGTTACACGAAGTACTCAGAAGAATTTCGCCACCTCGATCCATACTGTCTGTAAAAGCCATTAACAGGTTTCTAAGAATGGCAGACATCTTATCCTTATCGAGGCATACGGTAGCAAAGGCAGGCTCCTCCATCCAACGGAGCATAATGTCCTTCTCGCTGATCTAATCTCTAATTCGGGCTACTGTCTCTTTCAAGAATATGGATAACTCATAGTCGGCAAGCGACAGACGCCCCGGAGCAGCAGAAACACGACTGATATTTTCCAGCTCAGCCAATAAATTGTTCACTCCCTTTATCTGTTGCAATACGTTACTAACAAGTTCGGAAGATGACTTTTCATAAAGATATTCCAAAGGAACTTTTATCAGTGTAAGTGGTAGACAAAGGTTACGTGTCGTATTCGCAAACAACCGTACTTGTTCTCTTGAAAGGTTTCTGTCTTGCCATACGAACCATGAACGTACGGCCAGAGAGCCCAACATAAGTGCCAAAAGACCGTAACAAAGGAAAGCTCCACCTGTCTTCCAAAGGGGTTGACGAATGATGATGTGCATATTTCTTTGCGCAAACGGCCGACCGTTATCAATGGATAACGCCCGCACAGAAAAGATATATTCACCCGGAGGGAGGTTCGAAAAACGAATTCTATTATCTACAGACGGAGCACTCCAATCCGTATGATCGAGTTTCCAACTGTAAGCTATATCCTGCTTTTCAGTATAGCGAATGGCAGTAGCCGTAAACGAAAAAGTATTTTCATTGTGCTCCAACTGTAACGTAGCTGTACAGTTCAGAGCTTTCTTCAATGGAGAATTCTCCGTTTCGACGGTCACCTCTTTGTCCAAAACCCGAAGTTCGTCCAAGTAAAATCCCAAACAAGCTTTACGCAGCGGTCGAGCCTTTTGTTTATCATACTCAATTGCGCCTTGATAGGTGCCCAAAATGTATCTTCCATTACCTAAGAAAGTACCCGATGTAATCCGAATTCCTTTACTCAGAAACCTGTAATATGAATGTTGTACAAGATCGAGCGAGAAAGCAAACCCATCACTGCTTCCCATTAACCGCCTGCTATCATCCGACCAAACAGCATATACATTACCGGTTCCTAAAGCAGCAACCGTATCCATCTGCTCATGCTCCGGATGATAGACCATTAATCCGTTTCCTTCAGTCCCAATATAAAGACAATCATCGGACTGATGCAAAGCATGAATGTGTAAACCGGACAAGCGTTTTACCTCCACGATACTATCGTTTTCCGGACAATAAAAAAACACCCCTTCATCCGTTCCAATCCAAAAACCGTCTTTATCCTTACGACACAATGCGTTTACTCCCGAAATACGTACATACGGTGTAACCGAATAATTACTTTTCTTTCGGATGAAGAACAAACCGTGTACATAGTTCCCGGCACATATCTCTCCCGGCTTTACTTCACACAATGCAGTATACATCTGACAAGGAAGAGGCGTAACAATCCGGTTCCATAAGCCTGTCGACGGATGAAAACAACTGATACCGTGATCCGTTGCAAACCAGACATCCCCATCCGAATCATGCAGAACCGCATTTACCCGATTGTTGGTCAGTGAATGACTGTCCCCGGACCGTGCCCTGTACCATTTATAATCATCAGGAGATTCCACATCGATCATTGATACGCCTTCCGGATAATCCGCCACCCAGATAAGTTTCTGATCATCTACAAACACGTCAGCAATCCGGTTGGTACGAATTGAATTATCATTCTCAAAATCAGTTTGTATAAAAGATGTAATATCCGGATTAACGATATCCATACGAAATATTCCCTCACCATCTGTAGCTACCAAAACAGTCCGGTCATCCCATATCCTCAGACCACTGACCCGACTATTCAACAATCGGTTCCAAGTACCAACCAATTGCTCCGACTTCATATCCCATACCCCTAATCCTTCCGAATAATCAAACATAACCAATCTTTGGGTATAAGGATGAAAAAGTATTTCATGTATCCGGCTATATCTTTTACCGGACAATTCTCCGGTTTGCCTGTCGACGGCATAATTCTTTATTGTAATTCCGAACAGCCCTTCATCCGAACCTACAAAATACTCTCCCGGAGCCACCTCTACCATACAGGAAATCGCTGCCAGGCTATGATCCACCCGATGAAAAGTATTAGATAGTATTTGATAGGCTATCAACCGGTTTCCGACAGAAAACCAGATATGACTACTGTTATCTACGCAGAGAAAATGAAGGGAAACATCATTCGGAATAACCAGATGATTCCTGCATTCGAATTTATCCAATGATGGATTGTACATCCATAAATATCCATTACGGGTGACTACCCACAACCCATTCCGATTATCTGTAAGCAACCGGCAATTGCCCATATAATAATCCATGGTTCGCCCTTCGGCCGGCAGTTTATAGTGTTTTAGCTTGGTCCCATCAAACCGACTGATTCCGGCATGGTTCATAAACCACATATAACCCAGAGCATCCCTTTGGATCTGATACACTTTACGAGTATTCGTTTCACTTCTTTCTACAATGTGTTTGCAAACGATGGCATGACATAATGAACCATACAACATCATCATGAAGTATATAATATATTTCATTCTATTTGTTTGTTATAATTTAAATGGAGTAGTTTATAAAAAGCAAGAATCAAACAAGAGGTAGCGAGGGGGGGGGAAAAGAAATACTACCTTCTTCACGTCACGTAAGGAGGTGATCGGATTTGTAGCGCTCCTACACGCTTTAAATCCCTCTCAGTTATCGTAGTGGATATTAACAAAATAACAGCAATGAGATGTTCACATAGTTTATTTATTAGTAACAAGACATTGAGAGAGGTGACTTACATGAAAAATCAATCTGATCTACATTAGAACGGGATAATATTCAATTTGTTTTCCAAATATGGTTTCTAATAAAAAAAAGACAGATTAACGGGGCATTTTCCAGAATATGAATTAGGAACAAATATGGGTAGACAATAATTTCCTTAACCAGACTTGGAATCAGATTGTTTTTCATTTGTCGATTCTCTATGACAAATTACTCCGAAGCCAAATGTAGAGTGTTTATTTTAAAAAACAAAATAAATTACCCGGACAAATAATTGGGGATAAAATGAAGTTAATCCAATATATTTCAACAACTTACGTTAGAGAAGAACTTTATAACCCGGACAATTGTGATCTTATTAACCCAAAAAGTCCCCCTGAATTTATAAGTTCAGGAGGACCTTTTTGTCATAAAGTGGAGCTGGAGGGATTCGAACCCTCGTCCAAACGAGGAAATCATAAGCTTTCTACATGCTTATCTTTGCCTAAGTTTTTCGTGCAGGAGCAGAACCAAAGCCATCAATTCCTGCCTTATCCTTTAAAGTTTCATCAGAAGCGCAAGGCCACTTCTGACTATCCCCGATGTAACTGCACCACTGAACCGGAATGCTTCGGAGCAACAGCTTCCGAGTGATGTCTCGTCCTGGCACCTGGTGCCTGGATTAAGCTAATCTACTATGATTCGATTAAGCAGCAAGAGCGTAATTAGTTTCGCCAGATAAAATTTTGATAACTGAGATTAAAGTGCAAATCACCGACGCACTGCATGCTTACCCACCATTTCTGCCCGCTGTCAAAACCAGTCAACCCCTTTTGAAATGAGGAAGTGGTAACCACTTATGTAGGTGCAAAGATAGATAATATTCGTCATATAGAAAGAAAAAGAGGGTGGATTTTAGATATTTTATTCATTCCGGAAAGAAACACAGGAGATTATACTAACTTTGTATTTTCAGAATGTAACAAAGACAACCAACAAAATCTTAAAACAACATCTATTCATTATGGTCAAGAAAATCATTAGTATCTGTGCTGCCGGTATGATTGTAGCCAGTTGCTCCCCCAAAAAGACAACAGCTCAGCCGACAGATCCGTCAACCACTGACAGTGAATTAACAATGCTGGTCGGAACTTACACTTCCGGCAACAGCAAAGGCATCTATACTTTCCGATTCAACGAAGAAACCGGAGAATCGCTCCCACTGAGTGATGCGGAAGTAGCAAACCCTTCATACCTCATTCCATCAGCGGACGGAAAGTTTGTCTACTCCGTCAATGAATTTAGCAAAGACCAGGCCGCAGTCAGCGCCTTTGCCTTCGACAAAGAAAAAGGAACTCTACACTTATTGAATACACAAAAAACAATGGGAGCCGATCCGTGCTATCTGACCACCAACGGAAAGAACATCGTCACAGCCAATTATAGCGGTGGAAGTATTACCGTCTTTCCTATCGGACAAGACGGAGCATTGCTACCCGCCTCAGACGTAATCGAATTTAAAGGTTCCGGTCCGGACAAAGAACGGCAGACGATGCCTCACCTACACTGTGTACGTATTACCCCCGACGGTAAATATTTACTGGCAGACGACTTAGGTACCGATCAGATACATAAATTCAATATCAACCCTAATGCCAATGCCGATAACAAAGAGAAATTCCTCACAAAAGGTACCCCGGAAGCTTTTAAAGTTGCTCCCGGTTCCGGCCCCCGGCATCTGATATTCAATTCAGACGGTAAGTTTGCCTACCTTATTAATGAAATCGGAGGGACGGTAATCGCTTTTCGATATGCTGACGGAATGTTGGACGAAATTCAAACTGTTGCGGCTGACACTGTAAACGCACAGGGAAGCGGTGACATCCACCTTAGCCCGGACGGAAAATATCTCTATGCCAGCAACCGCTTGAAAGCAGACGGAGTGGCTATCTTTAAAGTTGATGAGACCAACGGTACCCTAACCAAGGTAGGTTATCAGTTAACGGGAATCCATCCACGCAACTTTATCATCACTCCCAACGGCAAATACTTATTGGTAGCTTGCCGCGACACCAATGTCATTCAAATATTTGAAAGAGATCAGGCTACCGGATTATTAACTGATATCAAGAAAGATATAAAAGTAGATAAACCTGTTTGCCTGAAATTTGTAGACTGATAGAAAAAGAAGGTAAAGGAGAAACAAATAGTTTTACCCTAGAATAACCGAAAGGAAGACGTTTTTTTATTATTTTTGCATCACTTTATTAACCCTAAGAGATTTCACAAATATGAAAAGACACGTCTTCCTTTTGGTAACCTTGTTTACCATGAGCACTGTTGCAGCTCAACAACAACCAATTATTTCCCCCAAAGACTCTATCCCCTCTGTAATCGAACGCGTCACCGGAAAAGAGAACAAAGGATTTTCCGCTCACATGAATCTCCAATTATATACTTCATGTGCTGCCTCTTTTACTGAAAATGAGTTAGATGAAGTTGCTTTCAAGTTAAACCGGTTTAAGCTGGAAATCATAGGAAACATCAACCGGAAGTTCTCTTACCATTTCCGGCAATCTTTTAATAAATACAGCAACCCCTTTGCTCTGGATAATCTGTCCTCTTCCGTAGAGTATGCTTATCTGACCTATCACCTTTCCGATCGTTTTTCCATCACGGCCGGAAAGCAATTTCTTATGCTGGGAGGCTATGAGTACTATGTCAATCCGATTAAAGTACGTGAATTCAGCGAGTTTAATAATTATGTAAACTGCTTTCTGGCGGGAGTATCTGCCACTTGGAATGTAACTCCGACTCAAGAACTCAATTTTCAGATAGTCAACAACCGTAACGGTGGAGACGCAGACACTTACCTTCACGGCCTGCCGACAGATGTCGAAGCTACCAAAGTACCTCTGATATCGACCATTAACTGGAACAGTTATTATCTGGACAAAGCCATTCAGTTGAGATACGCCGCTTCATGGGGACAGCAGGCCAAAGGAAGAAATATAATGTATCTTACCGCAGGCAATGTTTACGAAAAAGGTCCATGGATCGCTTATATGGATTTCATGTACTCCCGACAAGGAATCGATAATAAAGGCATTATCAGCGCCTTACCTCGCATAGACTTGGAAAACCCGCAGACAGCCCAACATACCGAGTATTTTACCACGATTGCCAATGTAGACTACCGCTTCCACCCTAATTGGAATGCTTACCTGAAAGGTATTTACGAATCCGGAAAAATTTATAAAGCTAACGGTATCTTTGAAAAAGGTACCTATCGCCGGACATGGTGCGGACAAGTTTGTGTGGAATACTATCCAATGAGGAACAGCGAACTATTGATCTTCTTGCACTATCAATACAAACGGAATAAACTATTGAAACCCGCCCGCAATTTAGATGCTATAGACCCGAATACGCAGCGGATCTCGCTAGGGCTGGTATATTCCATACCGGTTTTTTAATCCCGGGCAGCTCATATAGGAAAGGCGAAAGAGTTTTATATTTAGGAAGGACTTTTTCGCTTTTCAAAGCTTTAACAACAATTCCCTTACCTTTCTTCGTACATTGCAAATAATCAGTACGCAAGGTTCCCTTCTTCATATCAAAAATAAGACCGGGATTAAAGTGTTGTCCGTTAATCCGCGTCTCAAAATGCAGATGCTCGGTAGTAGCCCGTCCGGTACGTCCGGTCAGGCCAATAGCCATTCCGGCTTTCACCACATCCCCACTCTTTACCAGATTCTTCACATTATGACTGTATACCGTCTCCAGCCCATTGGGATGTCGTATCACAATCACATTGCCATACGCACCATAAGGTTTAGCCATACGTACCACCCCGTCAAAAGCTGCACGAATCGTATCGCGGGCACAAGTTTTTATGTCGTCACCGCTATGGCCTCCACGTGTTCCATAGCCCGAAATGACTTTGCCTCCCGGCAAAGGGAAAGAGTAATTCCGTGACAGGGACTTCAGATCCAGCATGACACAATTCTCCTTGGAAAAAAGTCCCGGTGTAGTCACCCGGACATGATTGACCTCCATATCCGAAAATTTGTTCTGTGCCCTGCCCGATATGTTGGCACACAAAAAGCATACAGATAAAATCAGTAAAGTGAATATGTTTTTCATGGGGATATTCGTTATTCAAAGTAAGTAATTGTTCCTCCGTCCGAGTCAGCGTATTTTTTCAATAAAGTTTGTATCATTTCGGCAGCTTCCTGCAGTCCTTCTTTACCATTATAGCCATTAACGATAGCCAACATATGTGTTGTTTCCAGCCCCATCTTTGTCCGTTCGTTATCACTGGTCGGAGTCCCTATTCCCCCCACAGCATCCCGGTACACCGGCAGCCCTTCGATATTCAGCACACCACGCCCGATCCCTTCGAAAGGCTCGTTCATCTTACCGATCCCCAGTTCCAAGCCAGTGCCCGCTATCTTATCGGCATCAAAACCACCTATCGAATGTCCGGTCCGGAGAGAAACCAGATTAATCAAATCGACCAAAGTATCAATCTGATACAAAGCAATCCCCCGCATCAATCTGCGACGTAACGCTTCGGCCGACGGCCGATATCTCCCGGGATCTTTCCCGCAGCGTTTGTAGGCTTCACGTGTGGCAGCTATCACAGGTTGTTTCTTAATATCTTCCAACCGGGTTGTTGCAGTGAGCATTTCTGTAAAAGATTGAATCTCCTCCCAAAGCCCTTCACAATAAGAAGTGTTTTTCACTTCAGCATATATAGCAGCCCCTGCAAAAACAGGACATGCTTCTTTTAACTCTTTCGATACAATAATGGTATACATAATAAATCAAAATTTTATCTATCAGCTATTTATCATAATGCCCGACAAAATACGTCCGGACTTTATGCCCAATCTTCGCGCTGAAAAGAAATCCTCATGCCGGATGTAAGTACAAATATCCGCTATTTCAATTTGTACTCCCGGTACTCCAAAATCCAAAAGCTGTTGCCGGTTGGCTTCCCATAAGTCAATATGGTACTTATGTGTAACCGAATGCCTGAAAGAGATACGCGACATATCAAAACCATTCAAACGAAAAGCTTCATAAACTTCATCCCCCACCTCGAATGATTGCAGAGAGATACCCGGACCGATACATGCGATTACATCTTGTCCTTCCGTTCCAAAAACAGCCCGCATCTTCTCAAGCGTATGTCCAACAATATACTCCACTGTCCCCCTCCACCCGGCATGCACAGCCGCTACAGCATGATGTACTCTATCATACAACAATACCGGAATACAGTCTGCCGTGGAAATACAAATGCAGCATCCCGGCTCAGTGGTAATCAACGCATCAATCCCGTTTAGCATTTCCTGTTGCTGCTGCCCAGAAGCTCCAAGAAATTTTTCATCGACTGGAAGTATTTTCGTTCCGTGTGTCTGAAAAGGAATAATCAAATGCCTAGGAGCTTGCGATAGTGATTGAAACAACAACGTCTGATTCTTCTCTACCCTTTCAAGTTCATCTCCCGAAAAAGGTGAACAATTAAAAGAAGCATACGCCCCCTCACTATAACCGCCGTGACGGGTCGTTACAAAATGAGAAATGTTGGGGTATGCGCCCAACAGCCCATACCCCAACATTTTTCTATCGTCAGTGAGTGAAATCATTTATCTTCCCAATCCTCTTCTTCGTATTCGTAATCCAAATCGTCCTCTTCACCATCATCCTCATATTCATAGTCGAGTTCTTCATCCTCACCCATATCTTTGAGTTCCTGCTGCAATCGGCTGACATCCTTCGGACGATGCACAATAGCTTCTATTTTATTGCTTTCCTTATTCAACTCCGTCCATAAAATGTCCTTCAGCACCGAGATGCCCAAACCGGATACAGATGAAATGAATACATGAGGAATTCCCTCCGGCAATGTCGGTTCTATTTCATCCATCAGCTCCTGATCCAGCATATCACTCTTAGTGATGGCAAGTACCCGTTGTTTATCCAGCATTTCAGGATTAAATGTTTTCAGTTCGTTTAGCAGCACTTCATAATCTTTACGGATATCATCGCTATCCGCCGGTATCATGAAAAGTAACAAAGAGTTGCGCTCAATGTGACGCAAGAAACGCAATCCCAATCCCTTACCTTCACTGGCACCTTCGATAATTCCCGGAATATCAGCCATCACAAACGACTGTCCGTCACGATAAGATACAATACCCAGGTTAGGCTCCAATGTTGTAAACGGATAATCGGCAATCTTTGGTTTTGCAGCAGAAATAGCAGATAACAAGGTAGACTTACCTGCATTTGGGAAACCTACCAGACCTACATCAGCCAGCAACTTCAATTCAAGGATTACAGTCATCTCCTGCATCGGTTCGCCCGGCTGGGCAAAACGGGGAGCCTGACGGGTAGCCGTCTTGAAGTGCCAGTTTCCCAATCCGCCACGTCCGCCTTTTAAGAGAATGACCTCTTGTCCGTGTTCTGTTACATCACATACATATTCACCTGTTTCGGCATTGTAAACCACCGTACCACAGGGAACTTCAATAATCTTATCCGCTCCGTCTTTACCGAAACTACGGTTCTTACTGCCCGACTCCCCATGACCAGCCATTGCATGACGATCATATCTCAAGTGAAGCAATGTCCAGTAATTCCGGTTACCACGCAGGATAACATGGCCTCCTCTTCCGCCATCTCCTCCATCAGGTCCACCGTTAGGAGTATATTTTTCTCGCCTCATGTGCGTAGAGCCTCTTCCGCCTTTACCCGAGCGGCAGTATATCTTTACGTAATCAACAAAATTCGATTCAGCCATAACCAATTATTTTTTCGATGTAATCATGTGCCAATATGTCCATTGGCTATAAATAGCGCATGGAGCATATCAGCACACATATTTTATAATTATAATGTATCTACCGCTTTACAAATATCTTCGAAGATACCTTCCATGGTTCCAAGACCATTGATATGCTGGTATTTGCCTTCGCCTTTATAATATTCTTTCAACGGTGAAGTCTGTGTATTATATACAACCAAACGTTTTTTGATGGTCTCTTCATTATCATCTGCACGGCCCGATTCCTTACCACGTTTAATCAGACGAGTCATCAGTTCTTCTTCCGGAACATCCAGATCCAACATCACAGAGATGTCCTGACCACGTTCTTTCAACATCACTTTCAACGCCTCAGCCTGTGGAATAGTTCTTGGGAAACCGTCAAAAATAACCCCTTTGCTATCTTTGAAACTATCAAACACACTTGCCAGAATGTCTACCATCAATTCATCCGGAATCAACTGTCCCTGATCAATGTAGCCTTTAGCTGTTTTACCCAGTTCTGTGCCGTTTTTAATTTCTGCACGCAATACATCTCCTGTTGAAATGTGATTAATTCCGTATTTCTCAACAATACGTTCGCTTTGTGTTCCCTTTCCTGAACCGGGAGCACCGAAAATTACAATGTTCAGCATCTTGTTAATTTATAATTCTACATTTTACCATTACTGGTATACCTATTATTTTATGTTAGTCTACAACTGTATAAATATCCGGATAGTTACGGCCGAAACCATCATAATCGAGACCATATCCTACAATGAAATCATTGGGAATATTCATTGCCACATATTCAATATTCAAGTCCACCTTCAGTTTATCCGGTTTCACCAGCAACGAAGCAATATGAATTTCTTTTGGTCCGCGTGTTCCCAATGTTTCCAGCAGACGCTGCATAGTCAGTCCCGTATCCACAATATCTTCTACAATAACGATCGTACGTCCCGCTATGTCTTCATTAATACCGATCACTTCCTTAATGGAACCGGTAGATGATACTCCCTGATAAGAAGCCAGCTTCACAAAAGAGATCTCGCAAGGGATCGTAATGTGTTTCAGCAAGTCGGCAGTAAACATAAACGAGCCATTCAACACACTGAGGAACAACGGGTTCTTACCTGCCAAATCACGATTAATTTCGTTCGCCACGCGAATCACTTCTTTCTGAATCTCTTGTTCCCTGATAGAAACAGTGAATAGTTTATCTTTTATCTGAATGGTATCCATAACCGGTTATTTTAAAAAAGTTGGTTGCAAAAATACGATTTTTATTCCACTCCTTACACCATCTCCTGCAAATTCTTTAAGAGAAGTCACAGAATCCCTCCGATATGCAAGGTGTGAAAAGCCATTCGGAAGTTGAACTAATAATTTTAATGGAATTAGTACCAACCGGCATCCGTCTTTTACCTATTTTTAGGTATTTCACACTCTTTAAGGACCCTCTATCTTTGCTGTCTCAAAAACAAAGATTATGATGAAAGTAAAATTAGCATTACTACTTACTCTTATAGGAACACTTCCTTTAGCAGCACAGAATGTACGGCAAGAACAGGACACAGTCTCTTATATGAACGATGATCCTTTCAATCTTGAACAAATTGTGGTTACGGCAACCCGAACAGAAAAGAAGATTAAGAACACACCGGTCATCACTCAGATAATCACCTCTAAGCAAATAGAAGAAAGAGGAACCGGTAACATTCAGGACCTTCTGACTCAAGAGGTTCCCGGACTTAACTTTCAGGAGGTTGGCTATGGAACCAGCATCGATATACAGGGATTAGGTTCCAAACACATCCTTTTCCTGATAGACGGCGAACGTATAGCGGGCGAAAACGGTGGCAACATCGACTATTCGCGAATCAATCTTTATAATATCGACCATATCGAAATAGTCAAAGGAGCTTCTTCGGCCCTCTATGGTTCTCAAGCGATGGGCGGAGTTATCAACATCATTACGCGTAAAGCCAAAAAGAAATTCGAGGCTTCCGCAGGCATACGCTATGCAGGAAGAAACCAGCAAAACTATAAAGATACTCCCAAAGATCATTCGCAATACAAATATCGGATTCATCTGGATAAACCCAATCTGAACACCAATCTGTCTCTTGGATTGAACCTGGGCAAGTTCACCATGAACACCGACGTACTTTACAAAAGTTTCGATGGATACCAATTATTCGATAAAAAACCTCTCGTGAAATATTTTCCGGCCTATAACACCACAATTACCGAAGAACTCAGTAAAACCCCGACCAGTATATCGGGATACGAAGACGTACAAGTAGCCCATAAAATGGACTATCGTTTCAGCAAACGGCTCAAAGTCCAGTTAAAAGGAAGCTATTATATGCTGAACAAATATGATTTTCAAGCAGATAATATATTCGAGAAATCAGAGGACTATACCTATGGCGGAAGCATAGATTACACGATTTCCGACAAATCCTCTTTGGTAGCCTCTGTTCATACCGATCACTACAACCGATATGATAAATACGAACTGAAGAGCGGTCGTCGTCTCGAATATAAAAACAATATTATCCAGCCCCGTATCGTATATAGCACTACGGCGCTCGATAAACAGACCATTACGGCAGGATTGGAATATTACAGAGAATCATTATTCAGTGATAAATTTGAAACCGGTGTGAAAGAAAACAAAAGCCAATGGTATGCCACCGCTTTCCTCCAGGATGACTGGAGCATCAACAAGCAATTCTCCGTAATAGCGGGACTCCGCTGCGACTATCACGAGAAATACGGTACCAACCTCACTCCCAAAGCTTCCGTGATGTATAAGATCTTTCCATTCACTGTCCGCTTTAACTATGCACGCGGCTACCGTTCACCCAGCATTAAAGAGTTGTACATGAACTGGGACCATCTGGGCATGTTCTGGATATATGGCAACAGTAAACTGAAACCCGAAACCAACAATTATATCTCTCTTTCGGGAGAATATGTGAACAGTTGGATCAATATCAATGCCAACGTTTATAGCAACTGGTTCCGAAACAAAATAGAAGGAATGTGGAGCAATGACCAAACGGAACTCCATTATATCAATATAGGAAAAAGCCGCCTGGCAGGAGTAGAGACCATGTGCAAAATACAAATAAACAGACATATCAATGTGCATGGAGCATACAATTATCTGTACACAAGCAAAGATGCTGATGGAGTCCGGTTGAGCTCTTCCAGTCCACATTCCGGTAATATTCGTGCTGAATATAACACACGCATCCCACGCTATGCCACCGTTGTCAACCTGTCCGGCAATATTATGGGGAAAAAGAAATTCGATGTGTTGGATGAACTGGAAATAGACGGAAAGAAGGTAGAAGCCTACTATCAGGCTAAAGTAAACCCTTATTGTCTTTGGGATCTGACAGTATCTCAATATATCATGCAGAATCTGAGAATCACAGCAGGAATAACCAATTTATTCGATTATACTTCAGATCGAGTGACTTTCAATACTTCCACTTCACCGGGAAGAAACTATTTTATCGCATGTAATTATACACTTTAATTAAACTAAAACAATAATGAACAACAAAAACAAATTCAGATTCGCCATTCTATTATTTGGCGTACTTTCAGCGTTTATCATCACCGCTTGCTCAGACAACAATAGTCCCGACGACCCTTCACAAGGAGAAAACACGTTGCCGGTAAAACAAGTAAGCCTGAGTCGGAAAACAGCATACGGAAACGACTGGATCTATTATTCACTTGAAAAAGGAAAAGAAGTAAGCGTCAGTGAAGAATCCCATGCCGAAAATACAGACTGGGACATCGCATTCAATCGTTACAATGTGCGTACCAACAGCGGTGCATCCGGCAAAGGAAAAGGTGGAGCATTACTCACTAACATTAAAGATTTGGCAGCCTGTACGACAGTTCCGCAGGGAACATTTACTGTCGACGCAGCCTATACCATCACTGCTCCCGGCACAGGTTTCCCTCCTCCTACCATGGAGTCCACCGCTAATGAGGTTCTCTGTAAAGCAATCACTTTTGCCGGCCCTCCTCCCACTTACACCCCAAGCGATTACGTATTTATCGTTCGCACAGCCAGTGGGAAATATGCCAAGTTGAAAGCCAAGAGTTTTTATGATGACGAAGGCAAAAGCGGTATTTATTCATTTGAATATGCCATTCAGCCGGATGGCAGTACAAATTTAAACTAAGCAAAAATCTCTAATGAAAAATTTCTGGAAGAAATACCATAAATGGGTAGGTTTATTCTTTAGCTTTTTTATCCTGATGTTCTGCTTTTCCGGTATTGTACTCAATCATCGTACACTCTTTTCAAAAGCTGAAGTCAGCAGAAACTGGATGCCGGAAAGCTATCACTACAAAAATTGGAATAATGGAATCATAAAGGGAACACTACGCCTACCCGATGGGAAAATTCTGGCATATGGTAATGCAGGAGTCTGGAAAACAGACTCCTGCTTTGCTACATTTGCCGATTTCAACCGAGGTCTGGCCGAAGGAATCGACAATCGTAAAATAAGTAATATCGTCCGTGTAGCCAATAACGATATCTGGTGTGCCGGATTATATTCTATCTATCTCCTGAACCATGACAGTTGGAAAGAATATCCGATAGCCGGCAATGACGAACGAATCTCAGATATCACTCAACGTGGGGATACCTTAGTCATATTGACACGTTCTTATCTTTATACGAGTGTTTCTCCTTATGACGAATTCCGGAAAACAGAATTGAAAACACCGGAAAACTATTCCCCAAAGACCTCTTTGTTCCGGACCATCTGGCTGCTGCATAGCGGAGAGTTATTCGGTACCCCCGGCAAACTGGCAGTCGATTTTCTGGGAGTAGTATTAATCGTTCTCAGTGCTACAGGAATCATATACACCCTTCTTCCCCCATTCATTCGCCGGAGACACAGAAAAAGGCTTCCTGTCAAGACACAGGCAAAGGCTCTGAAAACTTCACTGAACTGGCACAATAAATTGGGTACATGGTTGATCGGACTGACCCTATTGCTATCTGTCACAGGCATGTGTCTGCGACCTCCATTAATGATACCTTTTGTTCTGGTCAATACCCGGCCTGTCCCCGGGAGTACACTCGATTCGGATAATCCCTGGCACGACAAGCTTCGCAGTATTCGTTGGGACGCATCCCGGAATGTCTGGCTGTTATCTTCGTCAATGGGATTCTACCGGATAAACGATTTACAACTTCCACCGGTTAAGTTAAAACAAACTCCACCGGTAAGCCCTATGGGAGTAAATGTATTTCATCCCCAAAGTCCGGACGAATGGCTGATCGGATCTTTCAGTGGCCTCTTCGTCTGGAATCCTTCCACCGGCACCGTCCTCGATTATTATACGGGACAACCTCCTGCAGCCGTTCACGGACGACCACTCGGCGGCAGTCTCGTCAACGGATTCACTGACGATTTAGTTACCCGTGAAGTAATCTTCGAATACGACAACGGAGCACGCAATAAAGAGAACAATTTAGTATTACCGGCAATGCCGGACCTTATAAAACAGCAACCCATGTCGTTATGGAATTTCTGTTTGGAACTTCATGTCGGTCGTTGTTATTCTCCATTCTTAGGTGTTTTTTCAGATCTATTCGTTTTTATTTCCGGACTTCTGCTAACGTTAATCCTCATTTCGGGATATATCGTATATAAAAGACACCATAAACGAAGCAAAAAAATAAGGATGCATTAATGCATCCTTATTTTTTTGCTTATAGAACCCCCAAAAGCTAGTTATAGTTTTTAGAAGGAATTATCAGACGCATTCTCCAACTATAACAGCCATAACTAAAATGGTTATAAATGCGAACCAATAGTTGAACACCTTTTCGTTTATCAAACGAAAGCATTCAATTTATTGTACAAAAATTTTAAATTATTCATGTCTCTATAGTGAGATCATCAAACGACTTATTATATTTTTACTCTTCCCTTTTTTATGTGAAAGAAATAAGAACAGAGATATAAAACAGAAGAATCTTCCAGCAGGTTTTATTCATATGATATCTCCTGTCGGAAGATTTATTTTATCAGATACACCGATGAAATGGGAATTATCCTGTATATTTGTGATTGAATAATTAAATGGAAAAAACTATGGCTAAGCTTTATCCTATCGGTATACAGAATTTTGAGAAAATCCGTATTGATAATTATCTTTACTTGGATAAGACTGCTCTCATTTATCAATTGGTAAAAACAGGTTCTTACTACTTTTTGAGCCGTCCCCGTCGTTTTGGAAAGAGCTTGCTTATTTCTACGCTTGAAGCCTATTTTCAAGGGAAAAAAGAACTTTTTCAAGGGTTGGCTATAGAAAATCTTGAAAAAGATTGGATAGAATACCCTGTGTTGCATTTAGATTTGAATGCCCGGAAGTACGACAATGAAGAGGCCCTATTGCAAGAGCTGAATAAGTATCTGGAAAAATGGGAACAGAAATATGATTCTCCTTATTCGGATCGTGCACCGGAAGAACGCTTTTATTGGATTATTCAGAAGGCATTTGAGAAAACAGGACAACGTGTTGTTATTCTTGTCGATGAATATGACAAACCAATGTTACAGGCTATCGGTAATGAGGATTTGCAAGATGCCTACCGTAACACATTAAAGGCTTTTTATGGTGTACTGAAAAGCTTGGATGGTTATATCCGTTTCGCTCTCCTGACAGGTGTTACCAAGTTTGGGAAGATCAGTGTATTCAGTGATTTAAATAATTTGAATGATATATCTATGGATGGTAGATATGTTGCATTATGTGGAATAATCCAAGACGAGCTTCATTCTTATTTTGATAAGGATATAAAACAGTTGGCTCAAAAGCAAAAAATAAGTATTAACGAAACCTACCATGAATTGAAAGAGCGTTATGACGGCTATCATTTCACAGAGGATAGTATTGGAATTTACAATCCTTTTAGCCTTCTTAATACTTTCGATAAAATGAAGTTCGGTAACTATTGGTTTGAAACAGGTACTCCTTCCTATCTGGTGACACTACTTAAACGTGACCACTATGATCTACATCGCATGTCTCAAGAAGAGACTGATGCAGATGCATTAAATAGCCTTGATTCTACATCGTGTAATCCGATTCCTGTAATCTATCAAAGTGGCTATTTGACAATTAAAGGCTATAATAAAGAGTTCGGGATATATCGATTAGGGTTTCCTAACAAAGAGGTAGAAGAAGGATTTATTAAATATTTATTGCCTTTTTACGCGCATGTTGATAGTGTTGAGTCGACTTTTCAAATTATGAAATTTGTGGATGAAGTAAAGAGAGGTGATTATGATGCTTTCCTTCATCGCCTACAAGGGTTCTTTGCCGATACTCCTTATGAACTAGTACGCGATTTGGAGTTACATTATCAGAATGTACTTTTTATTGTATACAAGTTACTTGGTTTCTATGTACAGGCAGAATACCATACATCAAATGGGCGAATTGACATGGTATTGAAAACCAATACATATATCTATGTAATGGAATTTAAGTTTGATGGAACGGCAGAGGAAGCTTTAAAACAAATTGAAGAAAAAAAGTATACTGCCCCTTTTTTAAATGACTCGAGACAGTTGATAAAAATAGGAATCAACTTTAGTTCGAAAACAAGAAATATAGATAGTTGGAAAGTGAAATAGCACATTAGTATATCGCAACACACTAATACACAACAAGTTGTAAGTACACAATTACTTTCCTCCTATTAAAAGCCAGCAATTTAACATCACTGACGATTTCAAATTTAACATTTAAATTGCCTATTATTCCAAAAACGCTTCCGGAACGTATGTTGAACAGTCCTTATGTCCATTCATGATTTCATGGAAAACATGTATCAGATAATCGCTGACTTCCAGACCATGCATTTTGGTTGTTCCCATTACGGTAAGATATGTACATATACAAAAGTCCAATCTGTTCTACAAACCACGCGGCGTCAAGATCCTTACTTATTTCTTCGGCATATTTGAACTTCGCCCGCACATACGCCCAACAAAAAAATAGATATTGTCCGGATTCGTGCATATATTCATCCTCATAATCAACAACGTCAAAACGGGTGCACTCAATATAGCTGATGCGATTGAACTCTTCGACACGCAAACCACTGATTTCATCAGTAAAGATACAAATGATATCTTGAAGACGGGTTACTTGAAACTGCAAGGATTCATTACGTTTCTCGGAAGCCTCCAGTGAGAATTTCAGCAAAGAATAGGACTCCTTGAATTGATTGACGGCAGTGGTCAAACTATTGATCTTATCTATATAATCTTCATGTTTCATTTCATATAGCTGAATATAAAAAATCGGCTGAAACATTTAGAATATTCCAGCCGATTCTCTTTGCAATGAATATTACAGTTTCACTACATCTTCCTAATCGTATCCACCACTCTCCTGATATCCTCATCTGTCAGTGTAGGTCCCGAAGGCAGACACAGGCCGATATCGAACAACCTCTCACTCGTACCATTCCCATAGAACGGAGCATCCGTG
>OGIT01000070.1_pt1 | contig 76270 bp, 96 predicted proteins | sample 1571881 | NCBI WGS metagenome assembly OGIT01 (sample SAMEA2582101, study PRJEB24529) | metagenome | biome: Human gut stool | place: China | collected 2011 | reverse complement strand
GCTTATGTGAAGCCCATTCAGCAGAAGTGGAGAATTGCCCGTTATCATCAGTTACCACAATATGACTTTCGCCAGTTGTCTTGCTTGTGATCCTAAAGGGAACATCAGCAAGACGCTTGTGTGTGCCTGCTCCGATTTTTACGCCCTCAATATCTCCACGCTTAATCTGATTGTAGATAGAATGGGCTTCGTCGGTTAAATCAACGATTTTTCCATTCTCTGTGATTGCAAAATCAATCGGTTTTGCACCGTCTGTCAAATATCCGTTTGGAGCTTCACTCTCAACGATACGGAATTTTCCATAAGGTAAAAGGTCAGCGGAAGTAGAAGCGACACCCTCAATATCGGTATGGATTGTTTTTACCACTTCATTTTTCTTGTATAATTTGCCCTCAACCAATACCGCATTATCATTTAAGGAAATGATGTCAAAAGCAGTATCTTTCAAGGTAGCACTTCCTTGTGGCTTTGTATCGCCCGTTTCTAAATCTCGTTTCTGAATTTTCACACCACCACGGATAACCTTGTCTGATACAGAAAACTGGTTACTTCCAGTAAGTACGGCAAGGTCGCCGTCCTCGGTAATCTGTGTTACATATAAGCCCTTAATCTGTTCGGACTTATCGCCAGCCTGCATATATGCACCGTCTAACAAGTAGCCGTTTGGAGCTTTTGTTTCTTCAACGGTTAGTGTTCCTAAAGGAAGAACGGCTTTACCGTCCTGCATATAGAAGCTGTCGCCAGACACCTTGTATGCGTCCGCTAATTTTGTGATGTAGTGGGTTGTTCCGTCGCTGTCAGTTTCAGCGATTGTCTTTGTAACCCATGTACGAGTAGCTTCGGCAGGGAGATTGTCTTTATTGTAGAAGCCAGCATAATACTTCCATGTAAATTCCGCACCTGCTAAAGAAGCGTTTCCCTGCGGATTGTCTTTCTGTGTTTCCATATCTATCTTGAAAAGCTCAATCAAAGTGTCTGTTACTTTTGGTGTATCTGATACTTTCAAAGTCGCTGTTTTTCCAGCTTCAACCTTTAAGGAATATACCGTTTTATCTACTTTATATCCTGCTGGTGCGGATAATTCCTTGATATAAACTGTGCCTGCCTTTACCTCTACAACATCTGTATTTCCGTTTTCATCAGTCGTAAGGGTGGCAAGCTGTTTTGTGCAATTCTTATCAGCAAAGACACCATAGGTCGCACCAGCGATAGAGTAATTTCCGTTACCGTCTGTAATGCTGGTATTACTGGAAGTCTTTTGCAGTTTCGCATTTCCGACATTCAGTTTCGCCCAGAATTGTCCCAATTCCTGCCCCTCGCCAGAGTAGATATAACCGCCACATTCATAGCGTCCTTTATTTTCTTTGACAAAGGCTTTTGCACCAGCGAAAACTTCGTCCTGCGTAGCCTTTGGTATTTCATCATAAGAAGCTCGCACGTTATCACATTGCCAGACAAGATGTACGCTCAATCTCTGCCAGACAACACATTGTTCCAACAGATAGACTTGCTTGTAGTTCAGTTCCTTATGAGCTTCGCCATACTGTTTGACATACTCTAAAGATAACGCCACATCTGAAATCTGGTCGGCACTCATGCATGAGCTTGCGTCAGCTCTGGTCTTGTAGCCGTTCTTAAAATCTGTATTGATGTCAATACAATAGGCAGTTTCGCCCTCGACTTTCATATAGCCCTCATTGAATGTCGAACCGATAGAACCGTCATTCATTACTTTTTCAATGATACCGACACGCTCCGCACTTTCCGTCCAGTATTGCTTGCTTTCTGCATGAACGGGTGTAGTCGGTAAAGCAGTAACGACAGTCGCAAGAGCTAAGAAGCCCGTACACAATCGTTTTAACATCTTTTTCATAAATCTAATGCTCCTTTCATTTTGAGTAATAAAATAGCCGTCCAATAAGAACGGCTGGAAATAGAAAAGGAACGTCATTTTAGGCGTTCCATAGTCTATAAAATATTCAATTTTTTTCTTATTTCAATACTGATGTGCTGTACCATATCTTTGCATATCTAGGAAAACTGGCGTATCAAGGCTCATTCGTTGGTAGTAAATAAGTAGTAAATTGATGAGTTTGTTTCCTTGAAAATGCTGATAGATACTGTATTTTAGCGGATAATCAGATTTTTATTGTGTTTTTGATTCAAAAAATATAATTTATAATACTATTTTCTTCCATTTTCTGATTTTAGTTCGGAAAGTTCCAAAAGGTGCAACAGTATTTACATGAATAAACTTATACACTTCCCAAGTCGCTGTTTTAGTCGCTTCATCGGCCCACTTTCTCATATGCGGTTCAAATAATTCCTCCTCACTCAACGAATCAATCATTGCATAGATAGAATTAATATTTTCATTTAATTTTGCTTTCAACTCTTGCAGAGATAAATGAGCGTAAGTATCCGTGAACCACTGATATAACTCACCAAGTTGATTCCATTTAAATTCATCCGATGGTGTTTTTACTTGGCGCCCCTTTCTTTCATCTTCTTCCCATTTAAGAACCAAACTTGTCCATCCAACCTGATACGAAAGGTTTTCGGCTGGAGTTCTATCAACTTCAGTAATTCTTTTATCTTTCAGGCTTTCTGGGATATTATCAAATTCCAAAATATATTTCTCAAATGCTTTACTTATTTCTTTTTTTAGCTCTTCTTTATTTTCATATGTTCTCAAAAAAACACCTCCATCCTGATTTATCAGTACCCTAAATTAAACAGATCTTATTTTCTCCTTTACCTCTTCAAAAAATATTATATTTCTATACCTTTTACGAATAAAGCTTTTAAAAGACAGTGACTATTCTCGGCAATATTCTGATTGTAAACAAGATTATATTTATTAACATCCACGAACTCTCTTCTTTTCTACTATTATATTACTTTTCTCTAAATTTTAAAATAAGGATATTATTTTACTGATTTAAAAATACTAACTTTAAAATATGTAGTATCAATATATAGAACTCAAACTTCAACGACCATCTAGGTAATAATGTAAGGGATATGTTCATTTCCACAAACTCCTCTTCTGTGGAAACAAGTCCATACTCTCAGGGTTTGTGGAAATAGATTGATAACCTATCACGCTATCACATCAAGACACTCTACTTGGATTCTTACTCTGATACTTCTTCTCCATACGACAAAAAGCCTTGCAACCAAGGCTTTTCATTATCCCTTTCATTCAAAGGTTTCTAGAATTTTACAAGTAGAGCTACGCACTCAACGGTTCGCTGTTACCGTCTCATTTCGTCGTTAACTCCTCATTCTACGACAATTATCGCATGGGCAGTATCACTGCTTCTACTTCGCTGTTCCACCAACTCGTACAAGCAGTGATATTGCCTCAACGTGATGCGTATTCGGGAACAAATCAACTGGTTGTACTTTTATGAGTTTGTAGCCGAGTTCTTGATAGAGCTTGATGTCACGCGCCATAGTTGCTGGGTTACATGAGATATAAGTGATTTTTTCTGGCTGCATGGCAACGCTGGCTTTGATAAAGTTTTCTGTCAAGCCTTTGCGTGGTGGATCAACCAAAATCACACTTGGTTTGATACCGTCTTTGCTCCAAGTTGCCATAGCATGTTCTGCCGAATCAGCAACATAATGCGCATTGGTAATACTGTTTAGCGCAGCATTTCTTTTAGCATCCTCCACAGCTTCTTCAATCACTTCGACGCCGTAAACGGCTTTAACATTTTTGGCAAATGAAAGCCCAATTGTTCCAATACCAGAGTAAGCATCAATGACAATATCTTTAGGTGTCAAGTCTGAAAAATCAATGGCAGTTTGGTAAAGCTTTTCAGCCATTTCAGTATTGACTTGATAGAATGAACGAGCAGAAATTTCATATTGATTGCCAAGCATGCTGTCAACAATCGTATCTTTGCCATACAATGTCTTAAACTCTTTACCGAAAATCGCATTGGTATTTTTATCGTTAATATTTTGAACGATTGACTTAACCGCTGGAAATTCTGCCACAATTTTCTCAATGATTTGCTCAATACGGAAGATTTTTGGGCGTGTTGTCACAAAGACCAGCATCATTTCACCAGAATAATGCCCACGACGAACAACCAAATTACGAATCAATCCAGTTTGTTCTTTTTCATCATAAGGTTTAAGGTCAAAACGGCGAAGCAAATCACGTGTAAAATTAATCAAACGGTCAATTTCTTTATTTTGAATATAATAATCAGAAATCGGCATCAAATCATGAGAATGTTTACGGAAAAATCCTGTCTCCAACTGACCATTAACACGACGAACAGGCACTTGTGCTTTATTGCGATAAGCGTATGGGTGCGCCATACCAAGTGTTTCTGACACCTCGACATCTGAAATACCAGCTGTTTTATAGAGATTATCCATTACTTGTTTGCGTTTAAATTTTAACTGTTCAGCATACGCAAGATGCCCAAAATCCGCAATTCCTGTACGCAAATAATCCACATTCAAATCTTGATTGCGGTGTTCAGAGATTGTCACATACTCCTCAACTTTACCAAATCCGATGTTCTTTTTCACTTTCAAGACGCGCATTTTGATTTTCTCACCTGGAAGTGCATTTTCAACAAAAAAGACGAAACCGTCAACCTTGGCAACACCTGCTCCTTCGTGTGATAAATCCGTGATTTCAGCATCTACAATAGCATTTTTACTTAACATAATTTCCTTTCAGCCAATTCTAAATTGGCAATGTTCTATTTCTCGGTCGCTTTTCTCCATAATAAAAATAGAGAAGCTTAACTGCCTCTCTATTATATCATATCTCTTCCTACCGCAAGCCAAGTTCTTTTAACTCTTCTTGATATTTATCAAAATCAATGGCAATTCCTAAGCCGCCATACATATCGTAGTCATCTGTCCAGTCACCTTCGGCTGGAATGGTTGTTTGCTCGATACCTTCTTGACCACTCGTGATAACAGATAAACCTTCTTTCAAAAGGAATGAATAAGAAACGTTCGTTGAGGTCAAAGCATAGATTTTACCAATTGCAGCTGAACCTGTAAAAAGTTTTGTTGGATCTTTAATCTGGTTGATAATGGCAGAAATAACTTGTTGCTGGCGTTGAGTACGTCCATAATCACCGTCATCATCTTTACGGAAACGAGCATAATTGAGCAAAGTCCGACCATCCATTTTTTGTGTTCTAACTTCAATCGTTTGATTTGGAACAGTACCGTCAGCCTGCATATTGAGATCATCAGGAACTTCAACAGACGAAACTGCTTGACCATCAACCGTACCAAATTTGGCGTCTATTTCAACGCCATTTGGAAATAAGGTATCAATGGCTTCTGCAAAGGTTGCAAAGTCAACCATGACATAATATTTGATGTTAATATCAAAATTATCTTTCAACGTCTGTCGCATGAGTTCTGCACCTTGGTTATTATCCTGCTCTCCTATATTAAAAGCAACATTTAATTTTTGGTCATTTGAATAGTCATTGTAGCTAACACCATCAATATTAACTAAGGTATCGCGCATAAAGCTGACTAACTTAATTTTTCCGTCGCTGTTGCCAATATTCATCACCATAATCGTATCGGTTCTGGCATCTGAAGATCCTTGTGTAACCCGCTGGTCACTTCCTAATATGAGAATATTAGTACCGTCATCGCTATCTTCACCATTGAATGTTTCTGTCACAGCCGCCGTGTAATTTGTCTCACCACTTGAAACATCATTAACACCTTTGAAAAACATGTAAATCATCCCTGCCATGACAAGAATCACCAAGAAACCAAGAAGTTTCAACAGATGCTTAATACGAATTTTGCGACGCTTCTTTTTGGGTTTCTTTGCTTTTTTAGGCGTTACAGGTTCGGGTTCTTGATAAAATGCCTCATTATAATTCTCATAATTGTCTTGATAAGTTGGAAGAATCTCTGCCTGCTGCTCGCTCGTTCTTCTAAAGGAACGTTTCGGCTGCTTTTTTTCTTCTGGGTATTTGGGAAGCCCTTGCGAGGTCCAGTTATCGTCATCATAATAATCCGCTTGATTATCATAAGTACCGTCATAATAATCATCGTAGTAATTGTCATTATAGGCAGACGACGGCTGAGAGCGTGGTGGCTCGTTGACCTCACCAGCTTGTTTTTTATTGTAAAGATAGTTAAATTCTTGCTTTTCACGCAAACTTAAATACTCAAGATTCTTTAAAAGATACTCATATCTTAACTCTTCATGCCGACTTAAATTATTTCTTGCCATATCTCATACCATATCTTTCCCATTTTCATCAGACTAGAGCCAGCACAAGCGCTTAACAATTCCTAAATATCAAAAATCAGAGGATTTTACAGTTTGTAAACATCATAACGTCCGAGGATTTTATAGTCAATGCCAAGAACGTTCAATTCTTCTAGCGCAAATGACACTAGTGTATCATTTTTATTTTCAACATCAACGATGAAAAAATATTCTCCCAAAGCTGTTTTTAGAGGGCGACTTTCAATTTTAGTCAAATCAATGCCACGCCAAGCAAAAACAGATAATGCTTTATAAAGCGCACCAGGCAAGTTATCTGGCAAGGTCAATGCCAATGAAACTTTTTGATTGAGTTTTGCCCAATCAAACGACCGTTTTTGATGCCCTAGTACCCAAAAGCGCGTGTAGTTTTCATCCATTTCTTGAATATCTTGGGCAATAATTTCCAAACCATATTCTTTTGCGGCAGCTACTGGCGCAATGGCAGCAAAGTTTTCCTCTGGATGTTCAGCAATGAAACGTGCGGCATAAGCCGTACTAGCCGTCATCTCAATTTTTGCTGCTGGATAATGTGCTTTAATGTATTTTTTCCCTTGAGCAATAGCTTGCGGGTGTGAAAAAATCTTTTCAATTTTCTTTGTTTGTGTTGTTGCTAAAAGCTGTTGTTTAATCGGTTGAATGATTTCTGCAATCGCCTCAATTTCAGCTTGATGAAAAAGGTAATCCAACGTTTCATGCACTGAACCCTCGATTGAATTTTCAACAGGGATAATGGCATAATCCACAAAACCTTCTTCATAAGATTTGATAACTTCGGTGATATTTGCAAAAGGCATGCGATTAGCTTCTGGAAATGCCTTAACAGCAACATTATGTGTAAAAGAACCACTTGGTCCTAAATAGCCAACGGTCATCCGATTTCCTCAACAATTTCTTCAGGTGTTTTATCAGCCACTTCAATAATACGATTAGCTGCTGCTTCATACATTTCTTGGCGACCGTCAAAGATTTCTTTGAAAGCTTCCTTGCTATTGTTGACAAACAAAGGACGAACATTTTCCGTATCATGCTCAATGCGGTCATAAAGCGTTTCAAAGTCTGATTTTAGGTAAATCGTTTCTGGATTTCTTGCTAAAATCTCTCTGTTAATCGGATTGATGACAACGCCGCCACCAGTTGAAATGACTTGGTCAGAATCAGCCAATTCCGCAAGCACTTGTGACTCAATTTCACGGAATTTAGCTTCACCCTCTTTAGCGAAAAAGTCTGCGATTGACATGCCGATATGCTCTGTAATCAAAGCATCCATATCAATGTAATTTTCATCTAACAATGATGAAATCGTTGATTTCCCAGACCCCATAAAACCAATAATAATTCTAGCCACGTGAGAGTACCTCCAAATCATTAAAGAAGCTTGGGTAGCTTGTATTAATCGCTTCTGCTCGTTCTAGTTCAACGTCTCCATCGGACACCAAAAGCGCAGCAACAGCAGTCATCATACCGATACGGTGGTCACCGAAAGTACTGACTTTAGAGCCATGGAGAGGTGTTTTTCCTTTGACAATCATACCGTCATCTGTTGGCGTAATGTCAGCACCCATTGCATTAAGAGCATCCGCAACCACCTGAATACGGTCTGTTTCCTTCACTTTCAACTCTTCTGCATCACGAATAATCGTTGTACCATTAGCTTGTGTGGCAAGAAGAGCGATAATTGGTAATTCATCAATCAAACGCGGAATGATTTCGCCACCAATTTCAACGCCGTGAAGTTCAGATGTTTCAACGGTAATCGTTGCTGATTTAGCAATCTCATCAACGTTTGAAATGGTCATTTTGCCCCCCATTTCCTTGATAACATCAATGATACCAGTACGTGTTTCATTGATACCGACATTTTCAAGGGTTACTTTAGCATTTGGAACAATGAGCCCTGCGACTAACCAGAAAGCCGCTGATGAAATATCACCTGGGACAACCACATCTTGACCAGTAAATTCTTGACCACCTTTGATGCGAATTTCTTTGCCATTAACGTCAATTGCGCCACCAAACTGAACAATCATATCTTCTGTGTGATTGCGTGTTTTTTCTTTTTCAATGATGACAGACTCACCGTCAGCTTGCAAAGCTGCAAAAATAAGTGCTGACTTCACTTGAGCAGACGCCACAGGAAGTTGATAATGAATCGGTTTAAGCGCTTTGCTACCACGCATCGTAAGCGGTGGCAAATCACGGTCTGTTTGCCCTGACACTTCAACTCCCATTTGACGAAGCGGAATGGTCACGCGGTCCATTGGGCGTTTTGACAAACTGTCATCACCAAACATTTCAACCGTAAAATCTTGCCCTGCTAACACGCCAGAAATCAAGCGGATTGATGTTCCTGAATTTCCCATATCTAGTTTGTTTTTTGGAGCTTTAAGCCCGTCAAAGCCAACACCTGTAATGGTTACGATGTTACCGTCGTCTTGGATATCAACCCCTAAATCACGAAATACTTGCATTGTTGACAGCACATCTTCACCACGCAAAATATCATGAACAGTTGTTGTTCCCTTGGCAAGACTGCCGAACATAATTGAACGGTGACTGATTGACTTATCTCCAGGAACTCGCAAAGTTCCTTTTAATTGTGACACATTTGTCAGTAATTTCATACAACTCTCCCATGGTATAGTTTTAATTCTATTGTACCATAAAATAACTGAAAATTTGAACAGTTCTCTAAAATTACTCTTAACAAAAGCTTGCAAATTCATTATGAAACTATCTCAAAACAAAGACATTTCGCCCCCAAACCTCTTTCTCACTTTAGCTCGAAGCATTAAAATTTCTCAAAAAAACAACTGAAAGAAAAGGTTTCAGCTGTCTAATCATTTTATTTTTTACTGTTATCGTCATCCATTGAAAGTACTGACAAGAAGGCTTCTTGTGGCACTTCAACAGAACCGATAGCTTTCATACGTTTTTTACCTGCTTTTTGTTTTTCAAGCAATTTACGTTTACGAGAAACGTCACCACCGTAACACTTAGCAAGCACATTTTTACGAAGAGCTTTAATATCTGAGCGTGCAACGATTTTTTGACCGATAGCTGCTTGAATTGGCACTTCGAATTGTTGACGTGGAATGATTTTCTTGAGTTTTTCAACGATTAATTTACCACGTTCATAAGCAAATTCGTTGTGAACAATGAAGCTGAGCGCATCAACTTTATCACCGTTAAGGAGAATATCCATTTTAACCAATTTTGATTTACGGTATTCTGAAATTTCGTAATCAAAACTTGCATAACCACGTGTTGATGATTTCAATTTATCAAAGAAATCAAAGACAATTTCAGCAAGCGGAATCTGGTAAATGACATTGACACGATTTTCATCAATGTAATCCATTGTCACGAAGTCGCCACGTTTGCGTTGGGCAAGTTCCATGACTGCTCCGACAAATTCTTGCGGAACCATGATTTGTGCTTTCACATATGGTTCTTCGATACTTGCAACCTTAGTTGGGTCTGGGAATTCAGACGGATTTGACACCTCAAGCATTTCGCCATCAGTCGTGTTAACATGGTAAACAACGGATGGTGCTGTCATAATCAAATCAATGTTGAATTCACGTTCCAAACGTTCTTGGATAACGTCCATGTGAAGCAAACCAAGGAAACCACAACGGAAACCAAAGCCAAGAGCTTGTGATGTTTCAGGCTCGAATTGGAGACTAGCATCGTTCAATTGTAATTTTTCAAGTGCTTCACGGAGGTCATTGTATTTATTTGATTCAATTGGGTAAAGACCAGCAAATACCATTGGGTTCATTTGTTTGTAACCATGAAGCGGTGCTTCTGCTGGATTTTCAGCAAGAGTTACTGTATCACCCACACGGGTATCAGCAACTGTCTTGATTGATGCTGCGATATAACCAACATCACCAGTTGCTAAGAAATCACGTCCAACAGCTTTCGGCGTGAAGATACCAACTTCTGTAACATCAAACGTTTTACCATTTGACATCAATTGAATCTTATCACCAGGTTTTACCATACCATTAACGATACGAACTTGCAGAATAACCCCGCGGTAAGCATCATAAACAGAGTCAAAGATAAGCGCTTGAAGCGGTGCTTCAACATCTCCTGCTGGCGCTGGCACGTACTCAACAATTTGTTCAAGGATTTCTTCAATCCCGATACCTGCTTTTGCTGAAGCAAGCACAGCCTCTGAAGCATCAAGACCAATCACATCTTCGATTTCTTGACGCACACGCTCTGGGTCTGCTGCTGGCAAATCAATTTTATTGATAACTGGCAGAATTTCCAAATCATTATCAAGGGCTAGGTAAACATTGGCAAGGGTTTGAGCTTCGATACCTTGTGCCGCATCAACAACCAAAATTGCCCCCTCACAAGCCGCCAAAGAACGTGACACTTCATATGAAAAGTCAACGTGTCCTGGGGTGTCAATCAAGTGGAAAATGTAGGTTTCACCGTCTTTAGCCGTGTAGTTCAACTCAATCGCATTAAGCTTAATCGTGATACCACGCTCACGCTCCAAATCCATGCTATCCAAGAGTTGAGCTTGCATTTCACGACTAGAAACCGTCTCAGTTTTTTCCAAAATACGGTCAGCCAAAGTTGACTTCCCGTGGTCAATGTGTGCAATGATAGAGAAATTACGAATCTTCTCTTGTCGTTTTTTTAATTCTTGAATATCCATCTTAAAATCCTATACAATTAATCATTATTTCTATTATAACAGATAAACAGAAACGTTGCTATAAAAAGTTTTAGAAGTCATTTCAAGAAAAAAAAGCATCATAAGATGGTAAAAAGGTTAAATATTATAAAATAATTTCGTCTAAAAGCATCCTGAGCGCCCTCAGTGCTTAATATCTTTTTTGGCATACGCATCAAGAATCAATTGTTTAATGTTATAACCGTTTAACTCATAATTGTCAGCAAATTTACTATTCAAAAATGGGGCGAAATTGATAAGTATAAACCTGCTCCATTACCTTATTGAACAGTGAAAATAATTAATTTGATGCTATCAGGAGTACTTTCATATTCACAATAACACCAGAGATTCCTGTAAAATCGATAAAAGCGCTATCAATTTTTTCATCCTCATCCACTCACCAAAGAAAATTTTTGAAGTCATAAAATCCCTTTCAACCGATTTTAAATAATAAATACAAAAGTTACTTAAATCTTGAGAGTACAAAAACAGCCTGAACGGTTTCAATTTTAGCAATATCGTTTTACGGTTACTTAAATCTTGAGAGTACAAAAACCGATAATTATCTTTTAATTCTTCAAACGTCGTTTTACGGTTACTTAAATCTTGAGAGTACAAAAACCTGTGCTTTTTGAGTGTATCACGTTCAATGTTTTACGGTTACTTAAATCTTGAGAGTACAAAAACTACACACGGCAACGCAAATTGGAACTAGGCGTTTTACGGTTACTTAAATCTTGAGAGTACAAAAACAATGGAACAGACTTAAACACAGTCACGGAGGTTTTACGGTTACTTAAATCTTGAGAGTACAAAAACTATAATAGTTGCTGTAAGAGTGTAAAGGTCGTTTTACGGTTACTTAAATCTTGAGAGTACAAAAACCTATGAATCCTAACGTTTTGGAAGTCAATAGTTTTACGGTTACTTAAATCTTGAGAGTACAAAAACTAACATATTCAGCTAAAAGATTCTATTCTGTTTTACGGTTACTTAAATCTTGAGAGTACAAAAACCAATGGCTCAAACGCACCGCAGGCAGGTGAGTTTTACGGTTACTTAAATCTTGAGAGTACAAAAACAAAGGAGAAGTATGTTATATAACTCAATAAGTTTTACGGTTACTTAAATCTTGAGAGTACAAAAACAAAAACGCAATCCACGTGGCACTCAGATTGGTTTTACGGTTACTTAAATCTTGAGAGTACAAAAACTTTACTTCATCAATATGCATTAACCTTCTTGTTTTACGGTTACTTAAATCTTGAGAGTACAAAAACAGAGAGGAAGAGGAAAATGATTAGCATTTAGTTTTACGGTTACTTAAATCTTGAGAGTACAAAAACGCATGCAAGAAGAAATGAAACTAATTCTAAGTTTTACGGTTACTTAAATCTTGAGAGTACAAAAACAGATAATGCAAATCTAGAGAATGTCAGAACGTTTTACGGTTACTTAAATCTTGAGAGTACAAAAACAGGGTTCTGTGCTTCATTATAATTATTATGGTTTTACGGTTACTTAAATCTTGAGAGTACAAAAACCCATATTTATCCCCCTATTCCGTTAATTTAGTTTTACGGTTACTTAAATCTTGAGAGTACAAAAACGTGCTTGCTGTCACTTCATAATCTGTGTATGTTTTACGGTTACTTAAATCTTGAGAGTACAAAAACCGTTATAAAAATTGTTCGAAGTCTACCTCAGTTTTACGGTTACTTAAATCTTGAGAGTACAAAAACACACGAACCGTGCAAATATACACCAATGGCGTTTTACGGTTACTTAAATCTTGAGAGTACAAAAACTATATTACTCGTCAAGGGTATGGCTATTTGGTTTTACGGTTACTTAAATCTTGAGAGTACAAAAACCAACGGTGACGGTGAGATTGTTAATGCTAAGTTTTACGGTTACTTAAATCTTGAGAGTACAAAAACCCTTTCAACAGTTACGCTGTTACCCGAATAGTTTTACGGTTACTTAAATCTTGAGAGTACAAAAACATCTTACAAATGCACCCAATTTTTGGGTGTGTTTTACGGTTACTTAAATCTTGAGAGTACAAAAACGAAGAACAGCGAAATAACGCGTTGAATACAGTTTTACGGTTACTTAAATCTTGAGAGTACAAAAACAATTGATGAGCTAATTTCCATAACAGTTCTGTTTTACGGTTACTTAAATCTTGAGAGTACAAAAACCGACTGTCAACCTCAATATTCGCAAATCAGGTTTTACGGTTACTTAAATCTTGAGAGTACAAAAACTTATACTTAAACACCCAATCACTATCAACAGTTTTACGGTTACTTAAATCTTGAGAGTACAAAAACTAGATGTTGTATGTAATTTGATTGATGAGCGTTTTACGGTTACTTAAATCTTGAGAGTACAAAAACTGTCGTAATATGACTGCTCAAAATCATCTTGTTTTACGGTTACTTAAATCTTGAGAGTACAAAAACGATAGCTGTCAATATCGTACCAGTGTCGTTGTTTTACGGTTACTTAAATCTTGAGAGTACAAAAACGTTTCTGGCAGTATGTCTAGCACGCAAACGGTTTTACGGTTACTTAAATCTTGAGAGTACAAAAACCTTCTTCCGTTACCGCTGTAGGCTGTACATGTTTTACGGTTACTTAAATCTTGAGAGTACAAAAACCGTTAAGGTTGTTCAGGTTTACACTGGCTCGTTTTACGGTTACTTAAATCTTGAGAGTACAAAAACTTTGAGAGGTAAAATGATGGTAGGTTTCAAGTTTTACGGTTACTTAAATCTTGAGAGTACAAAAACTTTCCAATTGACAGTTTCTACATCTACTAAGTTTTACGGTTACTTAAATCTTGAGAGTACAAAAACCTCAAATCGTCATTTTTAGTTTTTGTATCCTACAAATCGATTATAGTTTGATTAGACAAAAAAGTCAATCTCTGTCCTTTAAAAAGCTTATTTCTAGCGGGTCTATCTTAGGTATTGGATATACAACAGACTTATCATACTGGTATAAACTATTTAAAATCTTGATGGCTACCATATCTGAAATTCCTAAACTAATATATGAAATCTGATCACTAAACAAATAACTTGCATTTTTCTGAAGTAATATCAAAAACTCACTTTTACTTGGAATATTATTTGATGGGTATCTACCAATAAATCTTTCATACATGAAATCTAAGTCAAACAATGATTCAATAAAGTCTGAAACAATGGTAACATGTTCAATTGTTTCTTTAGTAACGTATAAATAACTTTCATTTGACGGGAAAATTGTGCAATAAAAATTAGGAAATTTCTCAGTCATTTGTGTAATAGTCTTACAAATAATTATGAAAGAAGAATAATCAAGATAGTCATCCATATTTTTGAAAATTAAAAGGATATTATTAGTATCGTTTGATAATCTCTCCTGCAACATCTTAAGCAAAAACATTACTTTAATCTCGTTATCGACAAACTCAAAAGAGATATTTTTTCCTTGATAATTAAAATAGGGCTGAAAATATTTGCTCAATAATTGTTCAGAAGTAACAGCACAATTCTCGGTATGATAAGTCACATCTTTAATTGATAAATCAAAGTTATGATTAACGGTTAAGGAAATTTCATCTAATTTATCATTAATCTCATCAACTTCAGTCATAACATCAACAGTATTTAAGTGTAGCTTCATAAAATCACAAGCAACTGTTCCTTTTTTATAAGACATTTGTTCTAGTAAGTCTTGAATATTTGAAATTGAAATGATATTAAAACTGCTTCTCTTTAAACTCTTATCATCACATAAAATTTCAGGTTCTTCTTGATTAAAAAGCGATAAATCTTCTTCAGAGTATTTTTTACCGTCAAAATACCACATAAAAAGTTGCCATATATAGTATTTCAATTGTTGATTTTGACCAATAATCTGCGTAAACTGTCCAAAATTAATATCTAAATTCCCCTTATAAGGATGTGTAAAATGTAATCTCATATGACCACCAATTTATTATCACTAACCACTTCTTCTTGTTTCGTTTTACCACCAACTATTAAAGTCATTTCTGAAAACTGTTTTTCCGTTACCGCCAAAAGCCTGACATTACCAGCTGGTAAGTTACTTTGTTGTAATCTCTTATAGAACTTATTAGCAAAACTACGATTCGGACACGTTCTATAATAAACAGAAAATTGCAACATTTCAAAACCATTAGCAATTAATTCTTTTCTAAAATTTCGATAAACTCTTTTTTCTTGTGCAGTTTCCATTGGTAAATCAAAAAAACATAATAATCTCATTGCTGCATACCTCATATTAAGACTCCAATTCTAAACTAGAAACGACTGGACAAAAGAATTTACTTGTATCCTTTTTATCAATGCATTTTATAAATCCTTGAACGTATTTATCCATAGCACCAATCACCGTACAATTTTCATTGCCGTATTTAATTTTAGCATTTAAAAGATTAGTTAAATTAAGACGATACTCATATTTCAAATACTCTTTATCGCGCAAATTTTGGTAAACCCAAACATCTACTATTTGTCTAAATGGTTCCATTAAGTCATCAACTAAATTGAATTGATTATATTCATTTCTATGAAAAATACCAACTAAAGGGTTCAGACCATACCCTTCAATAATCCTTGCCATTTGTGCCCTAAAAATAGCATAACCATAATTTAAACCAGCATTAATAACATCAGCTTCCTGTTGAGTCACGCGCGTAAATTGTTTGCCAAAAAGTTCATTAAAATAAACTTTAGCGGCGTGTCCCTCACGATTGGTCTTATCACCTAATTCAACATTATCCTTATAATCAGCAAGCAATTGAATAGCCTCGATACCTCTTTCAAATATTGATAATACATCCTGTTGATTATTGATTTTAAAATAAGTAACAATTTGCCACAGCTTATCCTTTTGCTCTTGACTCCATTCCAATTGTTTTTGTAGTCTTTTATAAGCTCTCGAATGCCCATTAGGCGCATGGTAAATTCCCGTAGGCAGGTGTTGATTATCACAAACAATAAGGGCAATATTGTATTTACTTAAAGCACTTAATAATCTAAGAGTAACAACCGTATCTCCACCCTCTGCTACAATAATAGAAATATCACTTAATGGAATAGTATATTCTTCTCCTAATTTCTTGATAACAATATTATCCAGTTTTAAGCGCATTTTCTCACTTTGATTAACATGCACAACTCTCCAAGTCATCATATTCTCCTTTGATACAACGAAAAGCACCCCATGTCAAAACATGGGGTGCTTGAATTCGGCATAAAGCCTTATCTTTGTAGGCTCAGCAAGATTTAAGTAACCGTGCAAGGCGTCCCTTGCAAGAACTATTATATAGCGTTTACATAAAAATTGCAACCCCATATAGTAATTATTTTTTATTATTTTTGAAATTCAATTTAGGTTTGTCACCTTCTTTTTTTACAAAATACTTATTACCAAGAACATCTGTGCGAACTTTATATATTGAGATGTTGGATTTATTCAAACTTTTTAGACATTGTCCTCCATTTGCTACTTTTCCAAATACCTCCATCAACTCTTGCCCACCATCAAATTTCTCTTTATCATATGGTTTCAATTCCGCATAATGATTTACATTTGGCATTGTTCGAGATAAAAAGCGATAAATTTCTTGTTCGCCACTAGCTGTATCTTTGATCAAAATCAAATCATTTCGGTAAAGAGTAAACTTAAATTCAGATTTTTTACCAATTCCTTCTTTTTCCTTTATCGCATCATATTTTTCTTGTGAAATATGATACTTACCAGTACCTTTTTCAAAACTTAAATCAGAATATTTTAATCCCATCAGTTCATATTTTAAAGTCTCTGGATTAAAGTAAACGTCTGCCCTCCAAGGATTAATTGATTGTAAAATAACTTTATTTCTGCTTTCCTCAGGTGTTATATCAATACAATTTCCTAATTTTTTATCATAGTACTTAAGAGATTTAATCGGTGTACCTTTTCCTTTTTTGCTGTATTTGCAGATTAAGCCGTTTTCTCTACGATATTCTTCAAATGGATTACATTTGACATCATTTTTTCCATCTTCAGATTTTTTTGTAGTTGGATAATCTCTTAGAATCACCTCAATGACATTTTCCCAAGTTAGAGGATCTTTTTGATACATTAAAAATTGTGTCTTATCTTTGTTATATTTCTTAATAAAGGTATCAAATCCATTTTGACTGTAAATATCTTTAATTTTCCCTAAAACATAAGTCTCTTCTTTTTTATCTTTTCCAATTTTAGCTTTTCGCGTTGAGTAGATAGTTGCATCAGATACCTTACGATTATATTTTGAATCAACTTGATAAGAGAACAAAATTTCGTCCTCAAACCCTTTACTTGAAATCGTGTTAACAAAACCTTGATACGGTGGTTGGAATACCAATTCTTTGTATTCATCATCAGAAACAGACAAAATTTCTCCTGTTTCTTTATCAACGACTTGATTATTTCCATAATCTATAAACATTAGATTATCTTGTTTTTCCCACAGTTTTAATTGACTTGAAGCAGCGATAATCAAAGCATCAACAGCATGGTGATGGTACGTTTCACGCGATTTATCAATCTTCCATTTTCGACGTAGTTGTGATGTAAACTGACCTCTGATAACAGAGACTTTAGTATCTTTACACAATTCTCTTAATGCAGATTGGAGACTATTAAGGACAACACGCGATGCGTATCGTGTATCTATCAAATTACGCTCAATAAATTTCTTTTTAACTTCGATTTTATCGATATTTTCTGTTGTTAAAAGATAGTCACGTTTTTTCTTACCGAGTCCTTTTTGCTTTAAGACATAGTCTTTCATTTCTCTAAATGACCATGCTGCATCCATAGAATCAATTACTTGGTAAGGAGTCTTTTGTCCCTTTTCCTGGTTTGCCCAATCATAAACTAAAACTTTATTAGCTAGACTATCATCGAAAGAGAGTGACAGAGGTAAAATGTGATCAATTTCAAAGTTATTTGAATTATGCACTAAATCATGAATAGGAATTGGCTTACCAGAATACAAACAACGTTCACCTTGTTGATACCAAAGGCGAATTTTTGTTTCTAACTGTTTATTTCCATGAAAGACCTCATCAGGTAATTTATCACTACTATTGTAAAGATATGCTGCACGTTTTAAAGCGTCATCTTTTTCTTTCTTATTTTCTTTATTCCTTTTATCAATAAATTTCTTCTCATCATCAGCATTCTTATCACGTGGCATTTCAATAACAATCTTATCAAAATCACCATATTTTTTAACCGCTGCGTTAATGATTTTTATTGTTTGTCGAACAGATTTAGCTACAACCGGATTATAAATTTCGTCTGTGACTTCTTTTTCATCAATAGTTTTTGTATTTTTTGATGATTTTTTATTAACTTTGAATTTCTCTAATCTTGTTAGAATTGTCATCTGTTCATCAGATGTCGCATACAATTCAGGAATTAATTCATTCATTAGTTTAGCTGAAAAACTATGCCAACCTTTATTGAAAGCTGTACTTTGACTTTTTCTAACCTTAATGATTTCGGAGATTTGTTCTTCAGTAAACTGATTTGGCAAATTACGCTTGATAGCATCTTCAATACCTTCACGTTCTGTATTAAGCGTTAAAATATCAGCTAATTTATCAATAACTTCTCTTGATAAATCATCAATATTTATCGACTCTAAGTTGAATTTTAATTTTCGATAAGGCTCAAACGTATGTAAATCTGGTTTGCCTTTATCGTCTTCACGATATCCTTTAATTTCATCAACTTTACAATCTAGTATTTTAGCAATTTCTTTTAATAATTTAGAAGGACCTAACGTTGCAGTATTTTTAGCAAATTCAACTAAAGATTCCTTTTGTTCAGTAGGTAATTTACCAGTTTCTGTTGGAACTTTTAAATTGTTTAAATCATTTAAAAAGTTATATTCTTGTGCGGTATAGGAAGCCTTAGAAGCACGATATTCGTCAGGATAAAAGTTACACTTACCAATTAAAATGCCAAAAATATTTTCGAGCGTTGTGCCATCTGTTCGAAAACGTCCATAATCTGTACGAGATTTTTCATTACCTGGGCCATGGTAATATTTTCTTTTTTGAGTCAAGATTTCAACATAATCATCAATAAACTCAGCAGTAATTTTTTTATTATAATCCGCTTGAGTTTCTAAAATTTTACGTGCCTCTTTTTCATAATCAGAAGTTGAAAAAACATTGATTAATCGATGAGCCTCACCATTTTCATCATAAACAGTAAAATTGCCTCGTAACTGACCATATTTTTCCAAACGTTCCAATTGAATTTGACCAGGAGTTTTGTTTTTTAGCAAGCGACGGTTTTCATCAATAGATTTTGCATAGTCAGTACTACCAGTTGAATCGTCTTCTGCGTCATCTAAGTATGAAATCCCTCGTCTTTTTGAGATTGTTCGTAAAGCAGCAAATAACTCTTCATTTGTAAGTTGTTCTGTTAATCCTTTTACACGAAGTTCATAAGGACTTAAGTTCAAATTTCTAAAATCAGTAACAATCTCATGTTTCTCAAATAAATCACGAACTCGTTTAACACGGTGTTTTTTACGACGATTTAAGCGTCTTGAGCCACGGAATCCTCTTCGCTCTGTATTATTTTCTGCATTTGCAGCAGAAAAAAGACGTGAATTAGCATGGACTACTTTACCAGTTTTCGCTTCAATAATACCAACACCAACAGATGCAATACCAATATCCAAGCCTAAAATTTTTCCATTTGTCATAATAAATCCTTTACTCTTTGACTTTTATTTATCTCTTTTATTTTACTCCTTTGCAAAACAAAAAACAAGCGCTTTCAAGCACTTGCCTTTACTTTTACTGTACAAATTATTGCCTTTTATTCTCCAAACCAGAGGGCGATTTCGCGTTCAACTGATTCTGGTGAGTCGGAACCGTGAACGATGTTAAATGTTGCGCCATCCTCATCTGGGGCTTGAGCGTAATCTCCGCGGATTGTTCCTGGAAGAGCTTCTTTAGGATTTGTCGCTCCCATCATTGTACGCCATGAAGTGATGACTTCATTTCCAGACATAACGCCAGTAATTACTGGACCACTTGTCATAAAATCAACGATTAGTGGGAAAAATGGGCGGTCAACCAAATCAGCATAATGTTTTTCTAATAATTCTGGGGTTGCCATGCGCATCTCCAATTTTTCAATTGTAAAACCACGTCGTTCAATACGGTGAAGCACCTCACCAACAAGCCCGCGTCTCACACCATCTGGTTTAATCATAAAGAAAGTTTTTTCCATGTAAACAATCCAACCTATCTAAATAAATTCAGTTTTTATTTTACCATAAAAGAAAACTTTTGAAAAATATCGAAAGGCGTTTTCACTAAAATTTAGTCCGTTTCTGAGAATACTATTTCTGCTCAATCCTAAATACCAGACGTTTTGGAACCATTCGAAACAACACAGCAAGTTAAAATAAGGCTTTGTCCGTACACATTTTGGCACCCGATTTGATATGATACCTCCTAAGTAGACATGGTAAATAACCCAAATCTACTTAGGAGGTGTTTTATGTCTAGAATAGAAAGATTGACCCCATACGAGAAAGAACAAGCTTGTCTTGATTATATTAATGGCAATTAATGGCAATCGTTCCAGAGCTGAAATATGTAACAATCTCCATATTTCTACAAGGACGATTCAAGATTGGGCTGCCATCTATCAAAAATATGGGATTTTAGGATTTAAAAAGAAAACCAAAAACCGTTCCTACTCAAAAGAATTTAAAATGGAACTTGTTAAAAAATGTATTAGTGGTGAGGCTTCATCTGTTGATTTAGGTCATCAGTATTGTATCTTTTCTGGGCTTTTCTAATATAGAACTTAAGGATTATAATCCAAAACGGGAGGTCTATATGGCAAAAGCAAGACGTAAAACCACTATTGATGAACGCAAAGAGATTGCCAGCTATTGTATTGAACACAATCACAATTATAAGGAAACGGCGGCACTTTATGATGTTTCTTATAGCCAAGTATACTTGTGGGTGAAGAAATATGATAAGCATGGTGAAGAAGGATTAATTGATAAAAGAGGACATCACAAAGCCGATGATGAAGTTGATGAATTAGAACGTTTACGAAGAGAAAATGTGCGCTTAAAATGTCAGTTAGAAGAAAAGGATATGGCTGTTGAACTCTTAAAAAAAGTGAAAGAATTCGGAAGGATGTGAGGCTAAGCAAACAGCGCCATGAATCAAAATACTTAGCGATTGAATACTTCAACACAAACAAAGGGTGGAGTATTAGCTGGATGTGCCATCAGCTCGGAATTACGAGGTCTGCATTTTATAAATGGAAACATAGAATAGTTCCAGAACAAGAACAATTCAACAGTGAAATTGCGGAATTAATTAAAGAGTATGACGACCGCTTCTCACATATCTTGGGATATCGAAGAATGACCGATTGGATTAATTATTTCAATCATACGAATTACTCAAGGAAGAGAATTCGTCGAATTATGAAAAAACTCGGTATTCACGCCATTATCCATAAGAAAAAGAAAAAATACAAAACTTCTAAACCTGAGGAAACTGCTAAAAATAAGCTAGCAAGAAACTTCTACGCAACTAAACCAAACGAAAAATGGGTGACAGATGTCACAGAGTTTAAAATTCCTAAATCCAATAAGAAACTTTATCTTAGTGCTATACTTGATTTATATGACCGCTATCCTGTTGCTTTTGTTATAAGTGGTCGAAATGATAATCGGCTAGTCTTTAAGACATTTGACAAGGCCGTTAAAGAAAATCCCACAGCAAAGCCTATGTTTCATAGCGATAGAGGATTTCAATATACCAATAAACACTTTCAAAAAAAGCTTAACGATAATGATATGGTTCAATCCATGTCAAGAGCAGGTCATTGTATTGATAATGGAGCAGTAGAAGGTTTTTGGGGAATTATAAAATCAGAAATGTATCAGATGTATGAGATTTCAGATGAGACCTCTCTCCGATATGCCATCAAAGACTATATCCGATTTTACTGTCATGAGCGTCCACAGAGCAGATATGATTGTAAAACGCCTTCGGAAGTGAGAAATGCTTCCTTAACATCAGAACATCCTTTGTCATACCTAATCGCTAAGAATAAACGAATTGAAAAGTACAAGTCTAAGTGGTATGCATAAAAAAAGTCAATCGCACATTTATTTGTACGACTGACCTTATAAAACAAACACTATTTTTAGATATTTAACCTGTCTACTTGACAGGGGGCATATCAAAATTGGGTGCGTTTTTTTGTGCCCTTACAGATAATTTCAACAAAACTAAGTAATTTTATTTTACTCTTTAAAATATGAAAACCTATTACAGCGCCTTTTCTAGCACTCGTCCCCGCCAATTCCCCACCTTAAGCTTTTTGGACAAGGCTTTTTATTTTGCAAAAAAACACCCGAAAAATCGGGTGCATTTGCAAGATAAATAAAAGCCTCGAGCGAGGCATCTTTATTATAACATATTCAGCTAAAAGATTCTATTCTGTTTCCACAATTCGTGAACTAAATCAGCAATAGTCATTTTTTTATGTTTTGTGAGCTTCAGACTATCTAGATTTTCTTTAAAGTCTTTCATAACTTCTTGATAGTCTGTCTCTGTCTCAAACTCGTCTCTGGTTGGCTCATCAGCATCTACATAATCTGAAATGTATTCAAAATCATAATCTTCTCGATAAGAATAGATTGCATAGACGTTGAAATCTTCGCCAAATTCGTCAAAATCATTGATGGCTTCGTTCAATAATTCTTTGCTTTCAATACTAGTATTCATCTGATTTCTCCTAAATTCTTTTCAAACCATTTTAAGCGATTTTCTCGCCCTGCTGGGCATTCTTCGCCTTTTAAATAATTCTTAAAACGTAATTCTAGCATGTAATTATCACTACCACTCAATTTACTAGATTCCAACGCCACAAGCAGATAGTTAGTGGTTTGATTGCCGTCAGCGTCATATAATCGTTCTTTACCACCAATGACATCTTGACGGTGATTTTCTAGCCAACTTCTGAATGAATCTTTTTTGAACTTGTCATAAAATGTCGGAAATGTCATGCTAAACTTGTATTCGTTGCTAAAATAATATTCAAGTTGCGCTTTCCCAATTAAAGCTTGTTCAAAATCGGTGAATAGGTCATCTATCATATTATTCACTCGGCGGGCGTACATCTTTTCAATGTATTCATTCTCTTGCTTGAAACGTTGCCATGTATTGTCAGACATTTTGATTGTGTTCTTCTTGTAAAAGTCTTTTTCATAGCGATAATACCGATTCGCATATTCAACAATTAAATCTCTAATATCTTTATTGATTTCCATGATTTTATACCTCTCTCTACCTATTAAGCAGCTTCCCAAGCACCTTCGCTTACATATACTGTAGTAGCTTTATCACCATCAGCAATTACTTCGATTCCATAGTAAGCACCTGCTTTGTGCATCACTTCGTTAAATTCAAGTTCGTGTGATTGTTCAATCAATGTTGCGATTGTAAATTTTTGGTTTTTTCTTAATTTAGCAAGAACTACTTCCATTTTAGCAGAAGTGTTTTCTTCTTTTTCTGAACGATATTCAAACCATGCTTCTTTCAAAGCTTCTGAAATATATTCACTAACTTTACCACCAAATTTAGCTTGACCTTGTTTTGCAATTTCCCAAGCTCGTGTCATAATTTCTTTCATTTTAATTACCTCGTTTTCGTCTTTCTTTATCTTACATTTATATTATACAACTTAGTTATAACTAAGTCAACCCTTTTTCTAAACTTTTTTGATATTTTTTTAAAATTTTTGTCCGTTATAACGGACTTTTTTTATTTTTGCGGTTATAACGGCAATAAAAAAAGGACTAGCTCACGCTAGCCCTGCAAAGAAGTTCTGCTGTATTTAATTTAACGTGCGCTCACCAGCTCACTCATTGCCGTGTATGCTTATTATACCATAAACGTGCATGACTACCAATTTTGTTGACGTCAACAAAATTGGAAAAGCCCTAGCACAGGCTAGGGTTAGTTATGCGAATCATCGATTTTACTAATATAATCTGTCGTTTCTTTTGTGCTACTAAAAACGTATTTAAAAACAATAGTAGCCAATCCGATAATATTCGCAACAAAACTAACAGAAACTCCAACTAATACAGATGCTGGCGGGATATACCCCCTGATTACTACTAAGAATACGAACAAGGAAGTAATGAAGACTATAGAATAAATCACCAAACCAAACGCACCATAAGTTGCTATTGTTCGAAATCTTCGTTTTTGTCTCTGCTCATCCTCTACAAGTTTTCTCATAGTATCAACGTGCTCATCAAATGTTTTTCTATCTTCAAATGCATTAGATGTATTTTTGTTTTCACGAATTTGGTCTTTAATATCGTTTAAATTATCGTCATTGTGACAAGAATTAATATCAGTCTTTGTTATTTCTTTTGCAAGTTGCTCTAAATCAGCCATTCAATACTCCTTGAGCTGCTTGCCAACGGTAAAACGCTGAAGGATTAGAGATGTTAAATTTATCAGATATCATACTTATCTGAACTTCTTTATCTGGAATGTCTTCCTTAATTTCTCTCAAAAACTGAATCACATCATCTAAAGGCGCTAGAAATTCTGCAGCAAATTTATCTGCTTGTTGTTCACGTTGTTTGTCCTCAACTGATGGATAGAACTCTTTACGATAAGATATTTCTACCAGCCCATCTGGCAGCTGTTTGCCAGGTAGCCATTGCCAATGTAATAGAACATGTCCTAACTCATGAGCAATTGTAAATCGTTGACGTAATTTAGATTGAAAGCCGTTGATAACCATTTCTGGAACACCATCAACTACATGGACATACCCACTTATTTCTTCTGAGCTCTTGATATGTGACATATCAGAATATTTTACCTCTATTCCGAAACTTTCAACGGCTTTCTCAATATCTTCAATAACGTTTTTTAGTGATAAAGTTGGGTATAGTTCTCTTAATAAGTCAATGAATTGTTTGTATAGATTTTTTACCATACTTACCACCTCGATTTTTATTTAAAATATAAGTTATTTAACCTATATTCACTTTCATTTTACATTATTCAAAACAATTATTCAATCACTTTTTTTCGGATTTGTCAAATTAATTTTTCTTGACATAACAAAAAAACGCCCCCAGCCAAAGCCGAGAGCGTTAAAGTGTTTGCTATTTAATTATAGCATTTTAATAAACAGAGCCGTAAGTGTCGCCACCAACGATTTTAGAAGCAACATACACTAATTGCTCATCTTTCATGAATGAAATCCAGTAATAGCCGTCTGCTTGCGCTGAACCGACAATCTCGACAGAGTCACCTTTTTTGAGAATGCCGACTTTTTCGCCAGTTGCACTTGCTGACTTGCGAATGTTGAGATTGACAGTCGCTACGAAAGTTTGCTTTTGAGCTACGTCGTTACCTTTCAATTGCTCTGCAAGGTCTGCATACTCTTCTTTGATTGATTTGAGTTGCTCAACAATTTCATCTTGTTTCAACTGTTTAGCAATGTTAGTCAATTGTGTTTTGATGTCGTCAAATTTAGTGTATCCGCCTTTAGTGTCGGTGTTTAGACCTGCGAATAATCGGCGATAAGCTGGCGCTTTCGTTGAGTAAGTCTCTGTGCGCATATCTTCGCCGTATGACTTCTTGTAAGCTTCCTGAACATATTTCAGCTCTTCGCTATTGTGCATACCTGTGACAGCGTTTGTGGCTGTGTTGTACATGAATACTGTACCTTTACCAAATTCGCCATCTCCCTCTGTAACTGTAAATAAAAATGAACCGTACATACCAGTTTTATGTCCTTTCTTAGTAGTGTTAGATGTAGTAGTTGTAGTTTCCTTGTCAAACGGCAATCTGAACCAACCTATCAGTGTTTGTTTCTCGATGTATGGGTTGTAGTTCATAGTACCGTCAGAGTACAGCAAGCGTTGCTTTTGACGTACCCAGCCGCCGTTAGTTAAAGCATCAGCGTTTCCGTCGACGTTCTGCTCTAGCGTTTGCGGTTGACCGCCATTTGTCGTAAATATACCTGTGTGTCCGTAAGCATGGCTATACGTCCGTGTGACCCAAATATCGCCAGCTTGTGGTGCATTTGAGCCATTAAAGTAAAATACCTCAAACCCATTCGCCCGTGCCTTAGCGAGCAAGTCTATAGCGTTTGTGTACGATAGGTTGTACTTTCCACCAGTCTCCCATTGCGTTAAATGGTCTACAAAACTAACGCATTGCCCGCCGTAAGGGTTCGTACTAACTGTCACTTTCGTTCCGGTTAGCGACTTGGCATAGTTTAATAGTTGTGTGACTGTAGCCATTTAATCACCCCAAAACAATGTCGTCATCTTCTGTTTGCGCTTCTACTACTGTTGGCTGTACATTACCTTTAACAGTTTTCATATCATCAAGATATTGTTGTGCTTCCTGCGCTTCAGCAGTAAAATTGTTGTTCTTCCACAGCGCATAAAAACCAGTGACTGTAATATACACAGCATTTACTAATTGCGTGACTTGCTCATTATCAAATTTAATCGTATCAATGCCAAAAGCAGCCAAGAAATAATTGACTACTCCTAACAAGAACAAGACCACACGCACCCAAGTGCCTGCAGTCACATTTTTTAAATCATTAATAATTTTAGTCATGATAACTCCTCCAGTTTATTATCAATTTTTTCGACTTTCTCACTTAGATTAGTGATTTCAGTTGTTAGTCGAATAAGCGCTTCATTTTGTTTGTCGTGATTGTCTAATCGTTTCTTGATTTCAATTAGCTCTTTATCTTGTTGTTTGTCTTTTTCTTCCAAAATTGTCGTACGACGTTCGCTGTTCGTCATACGGCTTTGAAAAAAAGTAAAGAGCGTCAATACTGAGACTGACGCGCTTAAAAACATGCTAATAATTTCAGGTTTCCACATATGTATCCTGCTTTCTAAGCTTCACTAGCATTTGTTTCTGCTGGCTCGCTCCAGATAGGGTCACCAGTCTCGTCAAATTGCATAATATAGCATTTAGCGTCGAGCAAATCAGCGAGCGGAATGTTAGTGATTGAACCGCCATATTGTGAAATACCGTAGATTTTTTCAAACTCTTTAAGCTGACGTTTGCCATTAACCACAACTGGTTTTTGCTCTTTTGAAATATACATGTAAAAATCATAACCATTTGAACGATAACGAATATATTCACCGTTTTCGTGCATGTATTTGACTGCTGTTGGCAAATCAAAAGGTTGTGTAATTTTAGTAGTATCAAGTAATTCTGTCATTTTTGTTTCTCCTTTTTTTAAATTGTAGAACCATTATTTAAATCTTTGACGTAAGGCATAGGTTCAACGCATGTATAAGTGACTGTGCCAGTCCACACACGATTGCCTGTCTTATTATTAGTAAAACGAATTGTACCGTCTGGGTTTAAATGACAAATACACGTTGCGTCAATCGTTGAACCAGTATTCCCGGTCAATGTTAAATGCGCTTGCGAAATTGGTCTAAAGCCGGTTGGAATTGTTTCATTTGCCAGATTGTTTTCTGTCACTACTGCCACGTTTGTAATTTGGCGGTTAACTGAAATAGTCACCAAATTACCGATTCGAACATAGTTAGCTTTAATTCCGTAAGGCAAATTTGACGTATTGTTAAGTCGTACATTTTGCCAAACCATATCAACTTGAAGCATTGAATAGTAGCCGTTATGTGTCAAACTCCACCCACTCGTGCCGCCTCGAGTGGTGTCGTAATTATTTTTAGTATACTTAATTGTCTCTGGCATGATTAACATTGAGTGTGTTGCTTCATCGCTTGATGTGCTAGCATTCATTGCTAAGCTTCCAGTGGACAGCACTAAGTTTTCTTTTGCCTTTTCAGGTAATAAATTAGAGGTGTCTGTTGATGTGATTTCAACATTATCCTTAATTTTGATATTTCCACTTCGTGTACCAGATGAGAAGGCGTTCGTGATTGAACCAGATGTCACATCACCGAGTTTTGCACTCAACGCAGACAAGCTATTGACATTTAGTTTCTCCGCCGTAATCGCACCATTGACAATCATGTCACCGCTAACTTTCATTTTCTTAGCGATAATTTGAACATCGTTTTCGTCTTGCGCAATCATCGTCGCGAAAGTATTTCCGTTAACGGTTTTACCAACTTTGGTAACAAAGCCATTGTTGTCAAGATTAAGTGTTGCCGTCTTAACCGTTGAACTATCCAGCGCAGACACACTAGCGCTAATCGCGTCAGTCGTCTGCTTGATTTCAGACTGGGCTGTGGCTAGCTTGCTGTCGTAGTCTTCGGGAGCAGGTGTCCAGTCTGTGGGTACGCTGCCTCTCTCGAGCTTAACACCGTACAACCATACTTCGGATTTAAAAACAGCTGGTTGACGACAAGGAATTAGGCTTTTGAGACCAGATACTGTAGGCAACGTTTTCCATGTAACCCAATATCGTTCCCAGTCCGATTTCAATGTATGAGTAATAGAGCCATCGGCTGCTGTAGTAGTTTTACCATCGCTATTAACACCGTGCGCCACACAGCTTGGGAAGAAATGGCTGTATATAGTTCCACTACCTTTAGCCCAAAAAGATAACGTGTATTCAGTGCCAGGAAGAACGGTTAAAGCATTATCAAATCGAATATCGTAGTTATTCGAAGCTGTATTTGTACCGGTAGACGTACTATGATAAACATTAAAATCATCGATAATATCCGTAACTGTCGCAACCTTAGTATTCCAAGTCCAACCCGAAGAGAAGTTAGCAGTACCTCTAACTAAGTTTGTTCCGCCGATACTTGTAGGTATCTTCCCCTCAACACTCGTAATCTTACTGCTCAACTCGTTAGCTTTAGCCGTAATGTTGTTTTCAGCAGTTGTCACGCGACCAGACAGCGTATTAAAATCAGTCTGTGAGACTTTGGCTTTCAAGCCTGTATTAAGTGCTGAAATCTGTGTCGTGTGTGTACTGATTGTTTGTGCGTTGCTGTTAGCTGTGTTTTGTGCTGCATTAGCTTTATTGGTCGCTGTCGTGATGCCAGATTGCAATTCAGTTTTAGCACTGTTTAGTTCTGTCTTCGTAGCAAGCAAGGTCATGCCGTCTGCGGTTTGCTTAATTTCGCTTGTAACCTTGCTAATATCACTATCCACATCTTCTGGCGACTTACTAAACCCAGTCGCCATCTTGCCCTCTTGGATTTTAAGGTGTTTGATTTGTCCGCCATTTCCTCTGCCGTCAGATGACAGAGACAGAACTTCACCACTCAGAACGTAGTCCGTGTTTAGCTTGATTAGGTCTTTGTCATAGCACCAAACAGAAGCGTCAGACGCGTTACCATTGATTTTAATCCGGAATTTCTCGTATGCTTTTGTTATCTTAAATGATTTAGCAAACTTGCCGACTTTATCTGCAAGGCCGAATCCCGTGAAAACGACATTCTTTGCGTCATAAAACTGTAACTGCAGAAAGCCATCTTTCGTATTCGTCGTTGTCGTCGATGTCAAGGTGTAATCTGTCTTATCAAATGTCGCATTTTGAGGTGTCAGGTTAAAGGCACCAATGAGGTTCAACTGGTCGATTGCTTCTAACTTCCCTTCGACAGTACTAATCGCACTGCTAATCTGTCCAGGCACTGCTTCGACTTTTGTTTTTAGGCTACTGACATTACCATTTGTCGTTTGCAAATTACTTTGTAGATTAGCGACTAGTTTATCATTGCTAGCTTGATAGTTAGCAAGGTTGGTTTTAGTCGTGTTCGCAGTAGTAGTCGTTGCTGTCAAGTCGGTTTTAACACCATTCAAGCTGGTTTCAAGTGTTGCTGTTTTCTTGCTCGTATTATCTGCAGTTATTTTTATTTGTGATAGCGTTGTTTTAGTGCTTGCCAAGTCAGCTTCGACCGTTTTGGTTCGTGCAGTAACGCTTGTAATATTTTTAGTATTACTATCTACTGTCTTACTTAACTCGCTGACAGTCGTCTTAGTACCGTTTGCAGTTTCTTCAACTGTTGAGACACGTTTGGTTAGTTCAGACTGTGCGCTAGCTTGTGCAGTCAACTGACTAGCTTGTGCTTGCAAGTCCTGCTTAGCAGTGTTTAAGTCGTTAGCTACTGTAGTAAGTTGTTGTTTAGCTTCTTCGACAGCCGCAAGCGAATCGTCTCGCACTTTCTCGATATTTGCTGATAAAGCAGTCAATTCTTGCTTAGCTTTGTCAAGCGCTTCTGTGATACCTGTTGTGTCAGTGTCTAAACCGTCATCACCACGAGCGCCAATAACTGCGGGTTCAGTGACTAAACTTGTGTCGTTCGTATACGTGATGACGTCATACGACCACATATACTTGCTGTCCGCCGTAACAGTTGTTGGCTTGGTAGACCAGTTTTGACCGCCTGCTGTTACGCCCTCGGCTTGGTCGTTAGTCGTGTAATAGCGCTTGATTGATTTAATACCAACACCGTCATCGCTATTAGTAAATGTGATATATTCACGAGCTACCTCGTTACCGTCAACGATTGCAACAGCCACAACGTTTAGCGTGCCAATAACTTGACTAGCGTTGATTGTAACACTTAATGTTTCGCTGACAATGCTGTTATTGATAAGCCATTTCCAATTTGCATTAACAATCTTGCTATACTTTTCAAGCTTAGCTGTGATTGTGCTTGTACCTTGACCGTTTTTAAAATTGTAGCCATTATCAGTTGATAAACGAACAATGTAAGGCGCTGCGTCCTCTGCGAGTGCTTCGACCTGTTTTAATAAGCTGTCTGCGATTTGACTGTATTGTCGCTCAAAATTGATAAACGTTGAATCAATGACCTTGCCTTGCAATATGTCGTCTGTTAACTCTGACACACGAGCTTTTAAATAAAGTGGCGGTTCATAATGCACGTCATCAATGAGTGTTTGTGTGTCACCGACATCACTATCAATCGCACCAGTCACTTTATACTCAATTTTGGGCAAACAGATTTTTTGGATTTCTCCATACATGTAGCCCCACAAGCCCTCTTTAGTCTCATATTCCGTCTCGCCTAAATCTTTAACAAGCCAGTTATCGTTTGAAGCTTGACCGACGGACGGGAAACGGTCACGAGATTGTGGCGCATAAACTGTATTGCCACTTGAATAATAAAGAAGCTGTTTATTATCATCATAGATTTTCTTATTTAATCCATCGATAGTTAAACCGTCTTTACCAGTTGCGCGTACAGCCGTGCGCAAATCCTCAATGTTATCGCTGTAATTGATAACCTTAAGCTCTTTACCAACACGAACTGGACTGCTTGTTTTGTTTGAGCCAAGATTACCTTTCTTATAGACGTTCAATACATGACGTTTCAAAGAATAGTCGTCGTTTAATTCTGTAACAAATTCAAGCTCTGCGTCAAAGCTGTTAGCAATCGAAAATAGACGTGCCAGAATCGTGTCTGTACCCGTCCACTCTAATTTAATTCTCTTATCTGACACTTGATTGATGCCGAGTGTTACGGAATGTTCAGGGTCATAATAAGCTAAATATTCAGCGAATGACATTGCCTTATCTGGTTTGTGCGCTCCTCGTTCTTCATTGTTTAACTCTAAATGCAATGAGCAAGCTGTGATTTCGACTTCAAAGCCTTGTTTTTCAAACTTCATGATGTTAAGCCAGTAGTCACGAGCTTTATAGCGAAAAGCGAGCTTGCAACCAGTACGAATTGTGTCAATGTCTTTTGAGTTATATTGTAGTGTTAAAATACTAGCAGAACCTGCTAAGAAGCGTTGCAAATTAGCACTCTTATATTTGATTCCTGCTTTATTATCAAAAAACGCCACATTATGGCTGTCTGTTGAATCACGAATCGCAATACGTACATTATTTTTACTCAAATATAAGCCTCCTCAATTGTTGCTTTTGCACTTTCGACTTCCGAGAAGCTGGATACTAATAATCGAACTTTCGTCTTCCCTGGTGGAACTTTGAAATAAGCAGTTCCAAGGATTTCATCTTCTTGTTTTCGTTGGTTGTTAACAAAGAATTGCCCGTTAGCACCATCGATTTTTATTGTTGACCCAGCTCGGTAACGGTTCGGAATATCTTTCCAATAATCCACATGAAGTTTTTCAAATCTGAAATAATTCAGCGAGTGAAGTGTCACTATTCTGTCTGTTGTATTTCTACCTGCATATTGCCCGACAAAGAATTGAACTTTCTTAGCTTTGGTATTTTTTAATCTCGGTTCTTTTACATTAAAGCGCGAACCGTACCAGTAAAAGCCGATTGTTTCGCTATCTTTTAAAATGTCGAACATATTCGCATCTTTGTTTTCTTGACGTCCCTCTGAACTATAAGGGTTAGGTGGGAACCAGCATGAAGGTGTAAAGCTGAATGTTGGATCAACCACTCGACTACCACCTGCACCGTCACCAACCAAGAATCGAATCTGAGCAGTATTTCCAATTGTGTCGTTCTTCTCAATTGCCATACCTGCGATAAAATGGTTGTTTTCATCGATTACAGATAAGCACCATGCGCCCGTTTGACCGTCTAAGCCAGTTTCAAACCAAGCCCGTGCCCAAATGTACCAATTTTGAGCTGTTTCTGATAGTTCTAATTCCTTAATTGCTCCATACTGATAAGCTCCAGATGTTCCGCTGGTAGAGAATGCTGGCAGAATTCCCAAGCGCCCGCCATACGCTTTATCAGCACCCATTTTAGTATTGATAATTTTTTGAGAGTTTTCATAATTGATAGTGCCATCGACCCATTCATCAAAATCACCATTTTTATTTTCATGTAAAATGACGTTTTTCTGGTCAATGTAACCGTCAAGTTCATCAATCTTCCCGTATTGCATAGCGCCATACTCGCTTACGATGCCAACAAAACCAGATTCTTTTTTGAGCTTGATTTCATAATCAACCGTGACATCTTCACCACCGTCGTTTACAATTTCAGCTTCCCAAACACCATCCGAATTCTTAGCAAATTGGAACTCTCGTGTGCTGTTGGTATACGCTAACCCATCAGGAACAAAAAACTCAATCGTTGTTTCGTCGTACCAATCAGAAATACCGTCAAGTTCAATATTCCCTGTAGGCAAAGCCATATAAAAGCGGTTAGGCTCGTCTGGCAGTTCAAGCTTGTAAGGCTCTTTTGCACGAAGCAACATAGCAACGTGTTCTCTTAGAGTATTAATGTTATTGTTGCTAGTCGTTGGATATTCGATTGTATCAACGAAAGTCGTAGCTGGTATAGCTCTAGAAGCTAGAGCGACTTTAACTTTTATGGTCTTAGCACCATATGAAACCTGTTGAAGTTCGACCCCTGTTTCAATCAAATCTTCGGTTGTCAAAGTTCGCTCATTTCCGACTGTGCGATTAATTTCTAGAACATCTAAAAAAGGCGATAAATCAACGCCTTTGAATGTAAAATTAGACATCTTTTATCCCCCAAACTAAGTTTTCGATGTGTTGTTTATTGTTTTGATAAGCGCTAGTATCGTCACCTGTCGCACGAGCAAATTCTCGCCCGTTAATATTAAGAACAGTGTCACGAGACACAGCGCTACGAACAGTAGCTAAAGCTTCTTTGATAACTTCTAGTTTTTCGCCTTCTTGATTCTTGTAAGTGACTTCAATGTTGTTTGAGTACTTACCATATTCAAATTGATAGCTGTATTTATCAGTCATCATGTCAGCGATTTGTGCATTAAAATCAGCAATATTGCTTTCAATGTCTTCTCTAAATGATTTGAGATTGTCTGATAATGCTTTAGTGTTTGTTTCAAAGCCTACTGAAATAGTATTAACTGGGCTGAAGTCCTCAAAAATTCCAGTTACGTCTCGGACTGTTGATTGCACTTGACCAAACATTGAATTTAACCCTTCATCAAATCCTCGCATAATTGCTCGACCTGCTGGTCTCAAAAGAACTCGGTCATAACTGATTGGTCCTTTGTGAGCACGAATCCAGTCTGCAATACCGCCGACAAAGTTCTGAACGGCTCCCCATGCCGATTTCAATCCACCTAAGAAGCCATTCATAATTGCTTGACCTGCGCCTGCTAGATTGATATTAGCTAGACTGTTTAAAACTCCTTTGACAGAGCTGACAATCGAACTAACACCAGATACTAAACCGTTAAAAGCTGATACAGCTCCAGAAACAAGCCCTTGAGCAATGCTAACAACAGAGCTTCGCAAACCATTCCATAAGCCGACTACAGTTCCTACAAGCCCATTTACAAGGCTAGAAACCCCGTTACATAAACCAGACCATGCTGCACTTGCTCCGCTTGCAATCGCATTTGCGATTGACACAACTGCACTATATAGACCGTTCCACAAACCAACAACTCCAGAAACAAGTCCACTTACAAGTGTAGTGACCGCTGTGCAGAGCCCTTGCCATAACGCACTTCCTGTTGAAACGATAGCATTCCAGATACCAGTCAAAATGCCCAGCAAACCATTCCAAGCTGTGCTTGCAGCCGTTGTAATGCTATTCCAAATCAACTGCAAATCAGCACCTATTTGACTAAAATTACCTGTGATTAGATCACAAATAATCAAAACAGGACCCAAGACAATCGATTTAATGATTTCCCATGCTGCCCGAAAAACTTGTTTCACACCATCCCAAATTTGAGAAAAGGCAGTGCTTAAATTGTTCCAATAGCTAAGCATAATATCAATAAACGGTTGAATAATTGGCAATACAGCAGATTGGATAGTTTGCCACGCATTCGAGAATGTTTCTTTTATGCCATTCCATAGATTGCTAAACCACTCTTTGATGCCATTCCATACATTCTTTATAGATTCAGCTGCGTTTGACGGTGCTTCTGTAATACCAGTCCAAATACTTGAAAAAGTTTCAACCATTCCAGACCAGAGACCAGAAAACCAAGATACAATACCGTTCCAAATAGCGCTTAGCTTACCATGAAGTGCACTATTTATTCCTGAAACTGTTGTCTTTATTCCATTCCAAAGACCTGTTACAGCAATTACTAAACCACTAACAAGCGATGTTATATATGTTTTTAACATCGTCCATGACGCAGTCGCAACTGTCGTTATAGAGCTCCAAATGCCAGATAAAATATTTACAAGTCCACCAAATACTGAACTTATACCGCTTGTGAGGTTCGTCCAGATATTTTGTAAATCTGTTCCGAGTTTTCCAAAGTTTCCTGTAATCAAATCACAGATAATCAACACAGGCGCTGTTACTATCGTTTTGATAATTTCCCAAGCACCTTGAAAAACCTGTTTGATACCGTCCCAAATTTGAGAAAATGACGTTGAAAGTCCTTGCCACAAACTAATAAGTGTCGAGATGAGTGTTTGAACAATTGGAACAATAGCTGTTATGAAACCATTCCACACACCGACTAATGTTGTGCCGACACCGCTAAATACAGCTCCAAGAATTGGAATAAGCGTTCCGAGAACGTTAGCAATGATTGGAATAAGCGCCTTAATAACGTTAACAACAACGTTTATAGCCACGCCAACAGCTTGCATAGCGGCAGAAATATATGGAGCAATCGCACTAAACACCTGTTGAACCTTTTGCCATATTTTGTCACACGACGCACGAAATTTCTCTGAATGCGTATAGAAATATGCAAAAGCCGCTACCGCTCCTACAATTGCCACAACCAAAAGCCCCCAAGGATTGGTTAAAAACATTCCAACAACCCTAAAAACAGTAATTATATTCTTGATAGTCATGACCACTTGTTTAAGTGCAATTAGCGCTGGACCTATTGCTGCAGCAATCAAAGCGAATTTAATGATTTTATCTTGCATTTCTGGTGAGAGATTTGTGAGCTTGTTTGTTAATTGTGTTATGTATTCTGCTCCTTTTTTAACGTATGGAGCAAGTCTATCACCAATCGCAATTCCTAAACCTTCAATTGCTGATCGCAGATTCCTGAAAGAACCACCAATACCACCTTCCATGGTGTCAACCATTCGTTTAGTAGCACCCTGCGAATTGTCGATAGCATTTGCAAGTTTATTAAAGTCTCCGTCCGAAGAGTTAATAATAGCAAGCCAACCAGACATCGCTTCCTTACCAAAGATGGTTGCAGCTGCAGACGCTTTTTGGGTCTCTGAAAGACCGCCCATTTTTTCACGTAAATCGCCCATGATAGTTCGGAAGCTCTTCATGTTTCCCTCGCTATCTGTTACAGAAATGCCCAATGAATCCATAGCTTTTTGCGCGGCTTCTGAAGGGTGGACTAAGTTAACCAAACCAGCACGTAAGGCAGTACCAGCTTGAGAACCTTTAATACCACTGTTCGCCATTAATCCAATAGCAATCGCTGTGTCTTTTGCATTAAAACCTAACGAACCTGCAACTGGGGCTACATACTTGAATGTGTCACCCATCATAGAAACATTAGTGTTGGCGTTTGAACTTGCTGCCGCTAAAATATCAGCGAATTCGCCCGCCTGTTCAGCTTGCATCCCAAACGCAGTCATTGCATCAGTTACGATGTCGGAAGTTGTACCAAGATTTTCACCAGAAGCAGCTGCTAAGTCTAGTACAGCTGGAATACCTGCCATGGTTTGTTCAGCGCTCCAACCAGCCATTGCCATGTAATTCATACCTTCAGCAACTTCAGAGGCGCTATAACGTGTACTAGCACCTAACTGCTCTGCTTGCTTACGCATTTCCACGTAAGATTTACTAGATGAGTCTGCAGCAATCCCAGATGTTGCAGCAACCTTACGCATAGCATCGTCAAAACTTTGAAAAATTTTAACAGAAGCTCCGAGTCCTGTTGCGACAGGAACTGTGACACGTTTATTTAAAGTACTTCCTATTTTTCCTAAGCTATCACCAACTTTAGAAAGTTTTGATTCAGTACCTTTTGTGAAATTTTCGAACGCACTTCTAGCGTTGTTTATAGAACCAGTAAAGCCAGAAGCATCTGCTTTTAAGACTGCTTCAACTGTATATGTATTACTCGACATTGTTTTCCTCCTCTCTCAATAATTTCTGTCTACGTTTAGCAATTGCGATTAAATCACTATTAACTGGCTCACCATGCCCGTTTCCGAGAACGGCATTTCTAGCTTTAGCTTCGTTATAGAACTCGTTGAAATCCTTATAAAGGTATTTCTTACCACTCTTATCTGTTGCTTTTATGAGACGGTTTAAATACGCTTGTAAATGAATTTCACGCTCACGTTCCAAACGTTTCATGAGGTAGCCTCGTTTTCTGACGTTGAATTCTTCGAGAGTCATGCGCTTAGCTTCAAGTATCGAGCTAACGCCGTATAAGCCAAGCGCAGAAGCTAACATGTCTTCATATACTTCTTTAGATGAATTTGCTAAAGTAGTTTTACTCTTTAAGCTCCCACTTCTTCCAACATCTCTTTGACTTTTGATTTCGTCAGAGGAGCATTCTTCAATGCTGATAAAAAATCATCAAACACTTTTTCTAAATCTTCTTGTTCTTCAAGCCATTTTTCAATATCTGCAACGCTTGGAATTGATTTCAAAGTGTGAGTCGCTGACAAGATAATGTCTGCTAAAATGACTGGATTTTTATCTTGAATGTAAACAACTGCATTTGTTAGTCCTAGACCAAATGAGACCCCGTTTTCATTGACAAGGCGGTAACGTTTGTCCATTTCACGAATAAAGTCAATACCAAAATGCAAATCATATTTTTTTCCGTTAATTTCAATTTCTTTCATTTGTTTCTCCTTAAAAAAATAAGAGAGGTCTTACAACCTCTCTGTAAAATTATCCTGTGATAGCCGAAGTATCAGCGAATGCATAACTGATTTCTTTAACTTGGTCTGCTGTTAGTGTTGCATAACCAGCTACTGGTTTCCCTTCGATAGTCATTTCAGTTGAAAGCGTTTCTAAATCTTCAACACTATCTGGCACTTCCCAGCTTCCAAGCGAACCTTGCGCATAAAGTGCTGGATATTTCTCACCTTGTTTTTCACCAGCAAGGTCGATTTCCCAAACTTCAAGCTTGTAACCTTGCACGACAGAATTCTTTAGCATAGTATTCAATTCGTCTCGAGTTGAAACTGCTTCGATTGAAAGTGTAACTTCAAGTCCTTTATCTGAAACAACTGAACCATCTTTTGTCGCAGTTGAATCGTTCTTGCGTTCGTATTTCCATTTATGTTCTGTTTGCAACGCTAATTTAGCAGCTGCTGTTTTGTCCCCTAATTTACGGAACATCAAAATTTTGTCTTTACCATGATTAGCCATAGTTTCCTCCTAATGAAATTTAAATTTTAAATCCAGAATGCCGTGATAGAGCAGTTCTGACGTTGAATTATCTTTTATAATCTGTGTTGAGCTTGTTAAATCCATGAACCATTGCCTACCGTCTATTTCACGAATTTCACTAAAAGCTTCCATAAGCTTTCCAATCCAGTCAGAGACAAGTTTTCTGTCGTCTTTAGAACCCCAGACGTCCACTTGTGCAGATACTTCACCAATCAGCCTGCTTTTGGTTGGCGTTGGAATAATCTGCGTATAAGCCACAACCATAAAAGGGTAAGGCTCGTTATCGTCTGGTAAGAATGGAAAAGCTGGCAAACCCAACTTAAAAGAACGCTTTATCAATTCATCATGAATTTGTTGATCTGGTTGCTTATTTAACAATTCCTGCTCTCCTTAAATCATCGATAAATTTAGGCTGTACTTCGTTAAACGCTGGTTGCATGAACGGCTGTGCTTCCATTTTTCGAGTTCCAACTTCCAGATAGCCTGAATAATCTGTTTTGGCTGTAACACGAGCACTCAAACCACCGTTTTCAATTTGTAAATCAATACTTCGTTTAGTAGCCCCAGTTGAATAACCTTTTGTAAATACAGCTTTTTCTTTCGCTTTCTTTTGAAGGTCAGCGCCGCTTTTCTTGACAACTTCTTTATAAACATCTGTACGTGCCATTTTTTCAAGAGCACTTAACAATTCCTTGTCACCTTTAAAAGAAACACTAGTCATGTTTCACCTCGCTCAAATAGATAGCTGACCTGCGATAAAAGAAGCTCTTACGATTAATGACGTAGTATGTCTTACTTTCTAGTTTGACGCAGGCGATTGGTTGAGTGATTGGTACATTCGCTCGCATAATCTTAGCGTCTATATTGACTTTGTTATTTAACAGTTGATTCTTGAGCTCTGTTCCCATATCGGATAAAAAACAAGGAACCACAATTTCTTGTGGCTCCTTCCCTTCCATTCGTCCTGTTTCTGGATTGTAGACTGGTTTTCCAGCTTCTAAAACAAGCGTTGCTCGTCCACTTTCTCTCATAAAACAAACACCTTTCCAGCCTTTGCCTTTCCTGTTGAGAATTCCTTCTGTAAAAGGTCATCGTAAGGCAAAAACTCATATTTGACATCTTCATAAGAAACTGAGTGTCCTTCGACTGTTTCAGAAGTAGCACCCTCTGCACCTCGACGATTGAAACGCTTGATTGTACAATCTTCAATGATAAAGCTAAATTTATCTTCGATAATCTCTGTGCTGTAAGCCAATTTGAAATGGTCACAGACTTTTGAAATTAATCGTTTCAACACTTTATCTTGTAAATCATCACTTATAGCTAAGTCCTCTTTAACGTTTATCAAAACTGTGTCTTCAAAATCAGCCATACTCAACACCTCTATTCAGCTTTCTTTTTAGCTTTCGTTTTGGGCTCTTTTTTCAAAAATCCCGCTTTTGTCAACTCTTCCACTCGTTCGCCAGTGTATTCAGAACCGATTGTGTGGATTTTATGAGTTACTTTGTCACGAAAACTTGCGATTACTTTCGCCATAAAACCACCTCGCTATTAAACTTCTGGAACTGTAGTGAGCATGTACACATCGTCAATGTTCTTAAATGACGGAAGAGCAATCATTGAAACTTTAGTTTCGACATTAACTGGGTCTGTTTTAGTAGTAGTTGTCACTGTAATACCAGTATCAACAACTTCTACTTTCGCATTTGTAACGCTACCGCCGAGAAGGTCACTTTCTTCTGGTGTAGTACCAAAAACTGTTTCACCAAGTTCTGCGTTAGGTGCAAGTGTAATGTGTCCGTCTGGATAATATTTTTTAACCACACCGTCAGAATCTTTGTAAGTTTGGTTTTTAACAACCACTTTCAAACCAAGTTCACTTTCAAGATAATCATAAAGTTCTGATTTCTTAACAGCTGATGCATCTGGTGCAGTTGGTTTAATCAAAGCTAGTGTGCTTTTGGCGTTTTTGATTTGGCTCAAAGTTTTTGGGTTCAAAATAATGACTTCTGGTGTAGAACCGAGATCTTCTAAAGCACTGACTGCGGCTTCGATATCTGCAAGTGGTGTTGATGTAGCCAAATCAGTCCATGCTGTTTTAACAGTTCCTTTGTGGTCGTCTGCTACATGGTAATCAAAATCTTGTGGCACACCGTTTGAAATAACTGCGATTTTACCAGTTGCAAGAACTTGCATGCGCATTGCTTCAAGACGAGCGTGTGCACCTGCCAACAACGCTGCGTTGTCGTCAAAAATTCCAGATACGATTGTGTCAACAAGCGCTTGGTTACCAGTTTGAGCAATAACGTTCAATTGTTGACGGTCTTGTTCTTTGACAAGTAAAGATTCTTTGAAGAACGGCATTTCTTGTTCATCAAGAGTGACATTCATGCGTTCACGAAGTGTTGCTTTAGTGTCAAAAGCAGATGGTTTCAAAACAACTGGGAGTCCTGAAGAACCTTTTACAAGCGCAAGTTTAAGTCCGAGCTGTTTACGAGCTGGAAAGAATTTCTCACCGATTGTTGAATCAACTTGTTGTTGACGTGCGTTCCAATATCCTGCTAGGTTTGAGGCTGTTACTGTATCATAAATTAATGGCATATTATTAAGCTCCTTTCACGAATTGAATATGTGGCAATTTAGCTTTGACGTTTGCATCCACTGTTCCGCCGTTAACTTTGTCTTCACGCAAAGTCCCACGATAAACAAGCGCTGCAACAGCATCTTTATCAGTTACATCGACATCATAAAGTAGAATACCGTCAACATAAGCTGCTTCAGTTGTGTTAGCTTCCACTTTGACTTTTTTTGTGCGGTCTTCAAAAATAGAAGCACCGTCACCAGACAAGATAGCTCCAGCTTTCAATACTTTACGACCGTTTTCAACGACTGTCCCTGTTGTCGTTTTATCAACCAAAACTGAAATGGCTTCATAAGGTGTGTTATGCAAGATTTCAGCATTTCCAAAAAATGTTTTTGACATATTATGTCCTCCCTAAAATAGTTTTTGACCGCTAGCATTAGCGTTTTGAGCTAAGCTAGCCCCATAATTTGATTGTTTTACGCCACCCACTCCAATTCCTGGTGCTTTTTGGCGCAAGGAAATCTTAACAGCTTCAGCAACAGCTTGATTAAAGACTGCTTCAAACTCACCTACTTTTTTCAAAGAATTTTCTGCGTTGTCAAGGGCAAATAGCTCCGCAAATTCAGAAGGCAAACCTTTAGAAACAAGGTCTTTTTGAACTTGAACGACCAATTTTTCATGTTCAAATTGAGATTTTTCTGCTTCAAAAGCTTTCTTGCTATCTTCAAATTCACGTTTCGCACGTTCTTCTTCAGAAAGTTGTGAGTAATCTTTTTCTTTCTTCAAAGCTTCAGCGATTGCATCTTGAATACGTTGTGCTTCACCCTTTTTATAATTCTCTAAAGTTTTTTGATTTGATTTATTGATAATACTGTCAAGTTCTGATTGTGTTTTAGGAGCTTCAAAAGTTGGGTTCGTGCCTTCTGCGCCATTTCCTTCAGTTGGATCAATACCACCGCTGTCGTTTCCTCCACCTTCTGGTGCTCCTGCTTCACCGCCTTCTGCAAAAAATTGCAAGTTGCGAGCGTTTAATGCTAAAAGTTGTTGTTTTTCCATTTTCTTATTCCTCCCATGCTAGTCTCGAATAGCCCAGAATTTCCTATACATTCATAGAGCCACGAAAACGGACGTCTCACGCTTTCTAGTCTCGTCTGAATGTAATTCTATTCCTGACCCAAACAAGCCACGCTAGTGATGTTTATTCAGCTTATTTAACGACTAGCCAAGTCAACGGAAGATGAGGGACTCGAACCCCCGCACGCTTTCACACGCCTACAAGGTTAGCAACCTGTTCTCTTAACCACTTGAGTAATCTTCCAAAATAAAAAAGCCGTATAAAATACGACTTCAGTTATTGTTTTCAAGTCCGTTTTTCAGACCTTTGAAAATGCCAATGATAAAAACAATCAATAGACCAATTGAAACACAAATAGCGAATGCTAAAAGCAAAAATAGCAAAAGCCCAAAAGTAAAACTAAGTAAATTCCAAATCATAAAAAAACTCACATTCTTATTCTTCCCAATTTATCGGTACACCCAGCGGTGTTTCTCTTGATTTATCAAGCATAGCTTCATATTCTTCTTGCGATTTTGAGTAGTGAGCAGCAGTTGAACATCTACAATGAGGGTGCATTGGTGCCGCGTTCTCTCCCGGCATCATATCTTTAACTTTGAAGATTTTTCCGCTCAAAGCTGCACAATGCGGACAAGCGCTTGGTTCTGCGATGTATTCGTACTCCTCATAGCCATTAGCAATTAAAGATTGTCTCTGTGCCTCTGTGGCAACTCTTGCGCCTTCTGTAACCGCTAAACGCTTAGCTTGACTAGCTGACACTTCAAACTCTTGTCTAAGCTGTGCAATATATGTCGTTGGATTCTTCCCTTTCAAAATCAAGTCTTCAGTCATTTGGGCAACAACTTGTCTCAAAGCATTCTGACGTTTCCAGATATTCTCTGACCATGTTGCACCTTTAAACGGTGTATTCAGCAATGTTTGAACAGTCTGTTTGATTTCTGTTTGAGTGAGCGCTGATTTTCCTAAAAGTCCAGCTTGCGTTTTAAGCTCTTGCATATAATCTTCTGTGATGAAATCTTTAGTTCTTTTCTGCTCGTCATTACCAAGAGCGATAAGTTCTAAGTCTAATTGACGTTGCAATAATTCAAGTCTATTAGTTTTCATTTTGAGATTGTAAATCCCAAGTTCTCTGTTAGCTTCTTGCGAGAAATTCTTCTCAGCTACATATCGTTTAGCTTTTTCCTCAAATGCTTTGACGTCCATTTCATCTACACGCTTGCGAACTTCTTCAATTGGTAAATTGTTCTTGTCCACATAGCGATTGTAAAAGGCTTGTATTTCCTTTTCCATCTCTTTGTAGTGATAATTGTATAGACGTTGAAATTCCTCGCCTAAAGATGCATCACGCTCTATTTTAGCTAGCTGTTCAAGCTCAATCCTCTTCTTCCAATACTTGTTTACCATTGTCATCTCCGTTCAAGTCTTTATCGGATAAACGACTATTCATTTCAAGCTGACGCGATAACAAACTAGAACTTTCTTGTTGTGCCTTAATTCGTTCCATTTCTGTTTTAGCGTCAACGCCAGTCGCTGTTTGAAGCATGCTGAACACTGTCTCATCGCTGACTACGCCATACAAATTCTTGGCGTTAGCGACAACGCTGCTAGTATCTGCTGGCAAGTTTGGAACAAACGTCACACGAATTTTAGACAGCTCAAAATCTTTAATCTCTTTCAAAATCTCACTAATACGAGCGATTAGTTTATAACGGCGTTTAAGAGATTTCTCAAACAACGCTTGCATGTCGACACGTTTTTGGTCGAATCCGAAAATTTTCCATTTCATCGCTTCGCCAGACTGCGTACCCGAAAAATTGTCGTCGCTCAAATCTGGTGTATTCGTGATTTTATGAATGTCACTAATCACACGATTCTTGTACGCTTCCGTTCCGTTAACGTCGTACTGCTTATATAAGTATTTAGCGTCAACAGAGCCCTCATTCCCATTTGCGTCAACAGGCGGTTCAAGATTAAGCAAGCGTGCTTTTCGCATATTGCGCATGAAATCGATTTGCTTTTCTGCCGTGTCACAATCTGCGGGGAAGCTAACACGTCCTATAATCGCTAGAATAGCGTCGGACAAGTCTTGCATATAATTAGCTGTATCTGATTGAGAAGCGTCGTATAAGTCAATTAGAGACAATACAGACTCATAATCACCCATACCGTTCGAGCTATTGAGGTATTCCGTAATTGGAACAATTTCAAAAGCATGTGGTGCTTGGTCGATAAGCTTAAAATCCTTACTTGAATCAAACGTCAAAATCTCATCTGGTGTGTATACTTCAACAATTAAATGCGTGTCTGCAAACTGATTCTTGTTGTAATAGCGAACGCCAACAAGGCTATGCTCCTCTTTTGTCATGTCATAAATAACAAAAGTAGAAGTTGGGTCAAGTTTAACAGCTTTTGTTTCGTCTTCCTGCGTACGATAAACCAAATCATACGCACGTCCTGTTTTAGATAAATCAAGAACCAACGAACGATTTAGTTGGTGGAAGCTATTGTCTTTGGAAATGATATCTAAAAACTCAACTACACTTTTGTTATCTGAATCATCATAAGAGACCTGAACAGGATTCCCAACAAGATAACCTTGTTTAAACGTTGCAATAGACTCACCAAAATTATGCACCGCTCGTGTGTCTGCCATATCTTGGTCTTTGCGTCGCTCTGACTCTAAAATCGTGTGGTTATTCCCTTCAGCATAATCAAGCAATTCTTGAATACGTGGGCGCTGTACTGTTTGATGATGGTTGATGTATTGTTTCAAAAGTTTAAAGTCTTCCGCAAACAATTCCTCTAAACTTTCCGCTCGATAGCGCATTCTTGCTTGACGATGAAAGCGAGGTTTTAACGTATGTGTTTCACCTGTGCTGTCAACGAATGTTTCTGTATAAGCCATTTAAATTCCTTTCTACAAGCCAAAACCAGCTCGAAGTGTATCGAACTGGTTGCCATTGTTTCGTTGTTTCTTCGTTATTTCGTCCGAATAAATAGCGTACCGAAGCGAGTCGAGTACGTCATCGTATTCTTTTAACGGTTCATCTTTAGTGCTGTTCGGTTTCCACTTATACTGGTAAATTTCATCAAAAAAGCGAGGAATCACGCCTCGCTTGATAAATAATGTGTTCTCTTTAAAACGCTTAGCAACTGTTTCAATACCAGCTATAACGTTCTTATTGGCGTTCATAGCATCTAAACCAGCGCTCTGGAAATGCGCAACGTGTTCTGGTCGAGCTGAGTCGCACCAAAACGCAATATTGCCATATTTCGCTTTAAATTCTTTAGCCCTGTCAGTCCACCAACTTATCACTTTGTATCGTTCAGCTATTCCGTCAACTAAATATTGTTTTCCGTCAGACGTTTCACCGACGATTACAATCGAGCCAAAGTGGTCGTAACCAAAATCGACACCAGCAAAATAACGAGCCATTCGAGGCAGCTCGTCAACTTCATGAATATTTGCGTCATAATCGCTATATATTGCTCCTTCTGCGACTGTCCACTTGCCGTCTATGTCTCTGTCATAGAACTTGCCAGACGGTGTAGCAGCTTTAATAGAGGCTATATAGCGAGGGCTTAAAAAAGTGTTATCATCAAGCTTAAAGCTAAAATCGATAATCTTACCGTTATTCTTGCCGATGTAATCACGTCTTAACCAGTGATTTGGATTATCTGGGTTACTATCCCAAACGATTCGAGCGCCTTCACCAGAGCAACGAGAGATGATTTCCTTGAACACGACTTCATTCGCAAGAGAAGCTTCGTTGACATAAGCGCCAAACGCTGTGAAACCACGAGCACGTTTAAGGCCAGAAATCGAGCCAGTGTAAACCTGAACAACCTTAGCGCCACAAAATGTAAATGAACCATGCTTGTCGTATTTTGGCTCAAAGCCATACTTGTTGTATAGCTCTTGCAAGATGTTGTTTTGAATAGACGTGCTAGATGTTCCAGCTAAAATGTACATTGGTTCATCAATGCCAAGTTTATCAGCAATTTTACGAACTCGTTTTAATTCAGAGACAAATGTATCATTATTGACTACTGTTTTACCAGCACGTTTAGCACCATGCAAACCACAAATAAACCAATCATGTGTCCAAATATACTTCAAAACCGCTAATTGTTTTGGAGTGTATAGACTACTTAAATCAACTGTCATCTACTACAAGCTCCTTAACTTTTTCAAGGAAACCAGCGATTTTCTCATCTTGCCCCTCTGAACCACCAATCTGTGATTGTAGTTTTTCAATCTCAAGTTTAAGCTTTTGAAGTTCGAGTTTAGTTGGATAGCGTTTCATAAGCTCGCTACCAGCTTTAATAACCTCTGCAATCGACGGTTTCTTTTCGATTGTTACGAATTCGCCGGTTGCTTGATTAAGCTCTGTTACTTCCTCTGTCAACTCTTGTCTCAAAATACTTGTGAACACTTGTAAAACTTCGTCAGCAGTTGCAATCTTATGTTTTTCTAATTCAGCAAGTCTTTGTTTTATAGCTTCTTTTATTTGAGGTTTTTTGAGGTTCTCCGCTCCAGACTGATAAGCAGCTTTTTTAGCATATCCAGCTTTTATAGCTGCATCCGTTGCATTTCCAGAGATGATGTACTCATCTACAAATCTCTGCTGCTTTAATGTTAATTTAGTGATTTTCCATCACCTCCTTTCTGGTAATAAAAAAGCACCAATTCGGTGCTCATTGCTATTTAAATTTTTTCATCAAAACAATATTGAAATAACTCTTTAACGTTTCGTCGTCAAACGAGTGTTTTCCTAACCAATTATACGCCTCACTCATTCTTTGATAAGACTGATGACTTGGTCTTGTCAAAAACATATGCGCTCTAGATAAGAAAGCATATTCTGGAGTACCAGAACCAATCGTTCTTAAATCACGTTCAACATTAGCAGCTTGATAATGACCATACCAACCATTATCGATTAACAGTTCTTCAATATCTGAAGAAGTAATATACAAACTAAATTCATCTAAATTCCAAGATAAACGACTTTTAATATTAGTACCAGATAATTTTGAAACAATGTCTGAAATTAAGGCAACGTATTTATTAACAACGATTGCATTATCTTCAACAAAACTTCCAACAATTGTTTGGAAATTTATTTTACAATAATAATTATCTTCTGCTTTGATTTCATCTCTTAAACGTTTGAATTCATTCATTGCTTCTCTACTGTTAAAATCAGATAGCTTAAGAATCCTATCCGCTTCATCACGATAATAATCAACACGTTCTCTGATTTCTGCACCAGAATAAACTTCTCTGTCAAACTTAAATATCTTTAACATAATTTCTCGCTTTCTTAATAGAGTTACTGCTATTATAACTCTTTACAAGAAAAAAGCTAACAAAAATAGAGGCCCGTTTGAACCTCTAACCTTTATTATTTCACAATACCATAATAACACATTGGCAACACCATGCACGCCCAACTTCATCCAGTTCGTTTTAATAGTTCTCATTTTTTATCATGACTCCAAAAAAATATCGATTTCTTTCATTGCATGCTTTCGCAAACGATAATAAGTTGATTGACTGATTTTCAAATGGGACATTACATCTTCTGGATACTGTTTTAAAATATAAGTCATGCGCAAGATAGCACGTTCTTTTGGATCACTCACTTTATTAATTAAACGGCTCAATTCAAGCTTACGGCTGATAATCTCACTTGTGTCATGCTCAATAGATTCTTTTAAAACGATAAGCTGTGCATAAACATCATCGACTTTTCTAGGTTTACCACCTTTTACTTTATCCGCTGACCATTTAGGACTGGAAAGTAGCCCAGCCTCTAACGTGCTTACTTCATCGATTCTGCTTTGAATGTCCATGTCTAAGTTTTGTAGTTCGTCAAGTAATTCTTTAGCTCTGCTCATTCTCTAGCTCCTTTATGATATAATAGATGTAAGCATTAATATATATTATAAAGGGTCTGCAAAAGCGGGCTTTTTTGCATAATCCTAAAAAAGATAGCTCCTTTCTTTTTAAAATAATGGGCAGGCGCACGACCCAAACATTGAATTACCATAAGAATAAGCAGCGCCTTGCATAATCACAGTCGACTGATAAACTGCTTTAGAATGTTTTACAGAAAGATTTAAGGAATACCTCGTTTCTAAATATTTCAGTCTGTTTTGCTAGCTAGCCACCCAGTAGACTAACTAGCAGATATACTAATTTGCGTGAGAAGAAGTGTGTTAACACCTCTATTCCATTTTATTTTATTCTGGGTTATACTCGTCGCAGGAATCGAACCTGCGAGAATACCGTAACGAGTTACTCACCGCTCAACATAAAAGAAGTTTTCGTGGCTTCCAAAATCAATCACTAATGCACCATCTTCATCCCAGAAACGATAATAAACTTTTTGCCAGCCAATAACATTTTTAACATAGTCATAAATAATGCGAAATGCGCCACTATCTGTATTAGATTCACCAATATATTTTTTGCTTTCGTCGTTTCCAAAATACACTTTAATCATCTACTCACCTCCCCAGCTATCGGCGTAATACACAATCACTTGATTTTCTTCTAGCACTTCAATTTGTGCCTTAGCTTGCTTAAGCTCTGTTTTTAGTTCTGTCATTTCGGACTTGCTTTCACGTTTGCCAATGTCATAACAAATCGCAGAAGTTAGAACTATAATTATCAGAGCTAGCAATGCCGCTTCATAATAATGTAGATGTATCATCTCATGCTTCTTCCTCTCTATAATCTAGCCATGGCTCAATAAGACTGCGCTTCCCACATTTTGAGCATTCAAGGTGATATTTACTACTAAAACTAAATATCGAATTCTCCTCTTTCTTTACATAATCGTGTCTGCAAAAGAATTGCTTCAAATTCTGCCTAAACTCTTTCTTTTGCTCATTGAACTTATAAACAATCATTTTAAGAGTATCGAACATTATTCTCCCTCCAAAAGCTCTGGATTTTCGTAGATATTGCCAATGACTTCAAATTTGTTTCGAAAGTTGTCTTTTAATTCTTCAAACGTCATATCAATACCGTTTGATAGGGTAGGAAGATAAGCGATGCCATACATGCCATAGCTTTCATCATATTGAACAATGCCCTCAAAACCATCGCTGTCCCTAATGACATCATTCTCAAAGACTTCTTTTCCATTCTCATCAACCAAACCTGTTGATTGCATGAGTTCAATTTCATCAAAGCTATACATAACATTCGCATGGCTTTTAACTTCTTTTTCAAGGAAGTCAATTGTTGCTACATTCACCATCTTACTTCCTTGTTTAAACCACGCTCTAAATTTTGGTATTGTCATTTCAAATCCCTTCTGCTGTAATTACTATTGTGCCTATAGCTACCTTATCTACTTCAAGCTCGCTATCGTTAATGAAAAAAGTACATCCGTTTTTGTCAGCTTCTGCTAACACGTCCAACACACAGACATTTTCTAATCTTAATCCGACCTCGTTCCACTCATCGAATTCTTGCAACTTCTCAATTAGTTCTCTAACAGTCATTCTTTCACGTCTTCCGCAAACTGCCACGCCCAATCAAAATCTTTCTTGATTTCTGCTTCAGTTAACCAAGTGCATTTGTAATCTCCCCACCAGTCAACGTAGTAAAAAGTGATGCAGACTTTTCCTTCGCTATTTTTTCTGAGAACAAAGTGATCATTGCCTGGATTTGGCAACTCTACTGTATACAACTTCTCTTTCTCAACTTCATAGCCGAATTTGTTCATCAATACTAATACTTCGATAGGTTTATTTTTGTCATTATCAAACCATTCATGTAAATCTTCATGTAATTTTCGTCCATAGAAATCGATACAAAGTCTGTATAAGTTATATTCAAACTCATCTTTATTATCTTCATACCAGTCTGCAACAAATTGTGGAATAACTGCCTTCTTGGGTTCGTCAATTTGTTTGATGGTGTTTTGAGCAAAACGTAAACCAACAACCAAATCAGTATCTTCAACGTCAAACGCTCTACTTTCTAACTTTTCAATCGCTTCTTGTTTCTTCATATTATTTATTATCCTTTCCAATTGACAGTTTCTACATCTACTAATTCTTTATCTCTAATCATCTATATCACACTTACTCTCTACTATCTCTTTAGGAAAATAACCCAAACTTTCTACTTCTCTCTTAGCTTTTGAAAGTGTGTCTCTAACCAGTTTGCTCTGTGCGTGCGTTTGATGTATCTACATCTACTAACTTAATTCCTAGCATCGATTTTAACCCCTCTCTCGTCATCTCTATGACGTTTTAATTTGCTTCGAACATAATTTATCTAGCTTACGTTTAGAGCCTTTAAAAGGCATTCTCTACGGTATAGTTCACGTCTAATTTTTTCTTCTTTAGATTTTGGTGCTGGCATTTCGAATATGTCTTCGCAAATTTCATTATCAATTACACGACTGCTAACGATGGAAGCGTCTTTTAACATTCTCGCTAGCTTCCAATCTTTGATTCCAAAGAATTCACACGCTTCTTTACGTGAACCCTCAAACACTTGCTTAGTTTCAAAATTAGTGTAGCGCTGAATTCTTTTCTTCTGTTTGATTTTAATTTCACCGATTTTTTCTCTGGTGACACAACCTCGCTGAATACGAGAATTTAGCGTTCTTTCTTTGATTTTCAAGTATTTAGCGTATTCATCTCGTGTACCCTCGAATACTCCACCTGTTTTTAAATCGGTAAATCTATAAATACCCTTAGCAATATTTGTCATTTCATTACCTCTTTCATTCGTCTTTCTACTCTGTCATCTGGCAAAACAGCTCTATTCAAAAGCTTATTTGCATCGTTTGGCAGTATATTTAACAGTTCTGCGATTTCAATATAACTTTTTAAATGCTTATCTTTCGTCCAGCTGATAAACTCGTCTAGAACGTCTAGCTTGTTCTCTGAATCGTGTTCAGTAAACATGACTGTAAATTTAGCTCTATTGCGATTTCCTGCTCTGCTCATTCGATTTCCTCGATTTCAATTTCAATTTCTGGCATATTCCCCAAAATACTTCTTTTCAGCTTTCTTTCTAGCTGCTATGGCATCTTCTATTTTTTCAAAGTGTCCTAGGCGAATTTCTTTACGATTTACCATAATTCTTGCTCTATACCTCCCGTGAGGTGTTAAAGAAACTCCTTTTACGCCTAGCTTATTATTTTTTGAAACACAACTATTGAACGAATTTTGTCGAGGTGTGCATATCCTTAAATTTGTTCGTCTATTATCTAATTTATCACCATTGATATGGTCGACAACTAAGCCTTTAGACGGCTTCATTAGAAAATTGTGCAATGTTTCATGGCGCCTATTTACAGTAGCTGCCAAATATCCTCTGGGGTCAACCGACCAACTCCATTTCGTCACCTCTTCCCAATCATCTAAACTAAATTCGAAAATATAACCTCTACTTGTTAAACCAACGGCATAGTCTTTACCTTTTAAATATTTTGTGCATTTAGCTGTCATAATAAAATATATTCACCTCGATTCTTGGGTTTGGACTATATATTTTTCTTGTAGTATGTTCAATAACTAAGCAATCATCAGACCAGACGATTTCAGATTTTGAAATGCTATCATATAGTGACTTTTCTAAATTATCCAAATCAATTTTCTTATCGTATGGAATTTTTTCTGTGATAAAATTAGCGTATTCATCTTTTTTCTTTTGTTTTGAGCGAGGTTTCGGCGGTTCAGACAAGGATTTTGGAGCTCTCATATAAAAAGTTACATCGAGCTTTAACGGTAAATCATAAAAAACGCCGTCATAATTTTCTTTAATGTAATCTGTAACCTGCTTTCGCCACTTCATCATTTTAGGGTCTTCATACACCGCTGCATGTCGTCCTCTGATTGTGGCTCGTGGTCTTGATTGTGGTTTTGGTTCAAACGGTATTAGAAACATCATTCCAAAACTCCTTTGAAGTTGAATACATTAAAGAAGTTTCGCTTGTTTTCTTCGATAAATTCAAATAGCGCTTGAATTTCAGCAACTTCTTTTTTCAAATCTTTAGTTTGACTTGACGTTTCAAGTTCTAACTCGAATTTTGGAATAGCTTGCAATTTTAATTTATAAATCGGCTCGAATAAATCACCGTTTTCATCTAAGCTTGGTTGATTTTCCTTTTTTTCAAAAGAAACACTAATCTCCCAGTTCGGATTACCAAGAATTGAGATTGTTCGTATAAGTTCATTAATTTCAACTAGATAGTCTGTTTTTGGTACTAAAATTTTGCTCATTTTTATATCCTCAAAAATCAAAAGCAGGCACATTTAAATTGTGAGTGAGTAAGGCTTGTGCCTGCTGAAATTCTTTACATGCCGTCCTGTTAACCGACACGTACTTTCTAGCACGCTTTTTTCGTGGTTCGCGACACGTATTTATCAATTATGTTTAAAACTCTGTTTTCGGAAATAAAGTTTTCATTGCCAATGCGAATAACTTTGTATTCTTTTTCTGCTTTAATTTCATGAAAAAGAATCTCTCTAAGGCTCCTGGGCTGGGAAATCTGAATATCCTAATAAATAAGCTGTATTTACCCCAAAAAAATCAGCAATTGTTTCCCAAGTACTTTCTTCTCTCGGTGAACGTCTACCATTTTCGTAAGAAGATAATTGACCAGTAGAAAGTGATAATCCATGTTTTTTCTTTAGCTCTTTACTTAATTCATCTAGCGTTAAACCTTTTGTTTTTCGTAATTCTTTTAATCTGTTCATGTCAATAAACCTCAACTCGTTTTGTGAGTCTCTTCTCTCTACAATATTCACAATGCCCGCACGCTTTTGCTTTCACTCTGCCATGCTTAACATCGTCCAAATGTTTAATAATCTTAGCTAGTTCGTTTAATTCATCTTGAATTGCGTCAACGTTTTGAATTCGAATAGCTCGTGTGTCACTAGGGCTTTCTTTTGTGACCGCATAGATGATTGGTTCGAACGGCTTATTGTATTTTGATTCAAGCATAGTTTTGTAAACTGCCATTTGCAAAATATAGCCATATGCTTCAAACCAGCGGACTTTGTAATTATCGCCATCTTTATCTTTGACCCAGACTTCATCATCGATTGGGCCTTTTGTGGTTTTAATGTCGACAAAATAGCCATGCTCAACATTCAAACAATCAATCTTTCCTTTAAATTCAACGTCTGCGATTTCACCAGTAACTGCAGCTTCTTTTTCACCTTGATACAGCGCCGTGAAATTCTTATCTGTTGCAAGTGCGTTAATCATGCTCTCTGCTGTTTCAAACGGTGCGTACAAGCTGCCATTCTTTTTAAAGATTGATTCTTTATTTTTCTCAATGAATGCTTCGTGAGCTTCTTTACTTTCAAAAGCACTATGAACATAATTACCAACTAACAAAGCTGTGTTGTCTCGCTTATCTTTCCACTCGTCGTTAAGTTCTGCTAACGCTCGAGCTTCGCATTCCTTAAATCGTTTAACTTGCGAGACAGACCAGTAAGCTTTTGCTGATTCAAGGCTATAATAATCTTTACCAAGCAAGTCTTTAGTCATCTGTCAAATCTCCGATTTGGTCGAATAAGGCTGTTTGTTCTTCTTGAATTTCGCCCGTTTCTGGGTCGGCAGTTGGTACTTCTTCTTGTGGCGCTTCACCAATCAAATCTGACAAGCTTTCTTCTTGTGGTGTTACGTCAATTGGTGCTGCTTTCTCGTCTTCGGTTTCATTATCGGCTGTGATTGCTTCTTGCAACTCGGTGCTAAGCGGTGCATATTTGCTGATAATCTGTTTTAATAAAGTTTTTTGAGCCATTGCATCAAAATCGGTCTGCCAAGGACTGTTTCCAAAACTTTTTGAGAAACGTTTGCCGTGATTATAAGCACGTTCTTTCGTCCAATAAATCAGCTTCTTAAAACCATTTAACAGTTCGAGTGTCGCAAAATAACCTGCTACTTCATCTTCTGGTTGGCTAAAATCAACCTCTAATGTTTCAAATAACGGGTCATATGATTTGAATTGTGCTTTGTAGATTACACCGCTATTAATATTCTTAACTTGACCGCTTCGAATAGCTAGCTGGATAAGCCCTTTGTAGCCAAGCTGAAATTGTGCTTGTCGTTTGTAAGGCACGATGTAGGCAAAACCTAAACTTGGTTCAATTGGTAAATTTAAAGTCGCTGCTTTCATTGCTGCGGTTAAAATTGAGTTATTATCAGCATTACTTAAAAGCTTGTTGTTATTTACGATTGATAGCAGACTAGCAATGAACTGGTCGCTTTTCCCGCTAACTACTTCGCTAAGTTTGTTTTTAACCGCTGGACTGTTAAAAAAGTCCTTGTGTGATACTTGCATTTGATTTGCCATTATTTTCGTTTTCCTTTCGTCTTCTTCAAATTCCAGATTTCACGCTTCAAGCGTTTGTTTTCTTGTTTTAAGCTCACTATCTTGTCTTGATATTGATCGATAATTTCACCGCACTCGATAGCGAGATTTAGATAGTCGCTTGTTCTGTCGTAATATGACTGCTCAAAATCATCTTCTAAAATTATCATTCAAACTGTCCGTTTCTAATCGCATCTTCAATGTCCGACAAGATGTAGCCTTGATAAATCGCAATTGCTATTTCATTACACATAGTTGCATTAATAGCATTTTCGTACTGCTTTTCAACTTGTGCTAAAATACGGTCAAATAAATCAATCTGGCTATGAACATAGCGGTCTTGCGAACGTTTAATTTTAGTTGATAGATACTCTAAATTTTCATCTTTCATAGTTCCACCTCTTCAACTGCTGAAACGAAAATCTTTGACATTGTAGTGCGAACTTTTGTCGATACTTCATCAATGAAAGTATAAACAGCCATGTATTGATTTGGTGCTTCGACTTTCATTCCAATATCGACACCATCATATTTTCCAGATACATAATATTTCTTCATTTCTACACCTCTTTTATTTCAAAAGCTGGGTTATTCCAAAATTTAAATCTCTCGAGCTCATCTTTAGTGAACCACGATTTGACATCATCATCATTTAAAGGCAATGAGCTTATTCCAAACTTGTTAACAGCCTTAAAAATTCCAATGTAAATTTTGCCAAAATCTTCGTTTGAGAATTTAACTGTATACAGCTTTTCTTTCTCAACTTCATAGCCGTAAAGTAGCGCATTGACAAAGCGCTCTTTTAAATCATCGGGATATAATTCTCTAGGATATATGCGATTACTTAAAATAAAACTTTTATCTTTATCGTGATCTATATATTCGAACAAATAGCCATACCCTTGACGAGTAATATAGTACAAAGTGTTGTAAATAGATTGTCCACATGACTTTACAAATTTTATTAATCCTTCCAACCACTCTGCTTCTTCTTTTATTAAAATTGGCTTTTCTGGTTCGTTAACAGAAACAATGTCTTTTTCTCTTACGTCGATAAATTCATCTGCTGTATTCACCTCGTAAGGAAAAGAAGCTTCACTACAAGAACTTACGTCTGTAATTTGCCCTTTTAAATAAATGTCATCACCTTTTTTATATTTCATTTTTTCTACCTCAAAATACAATCATTTTCATTTGAGACATCTTGCTGTCTCGTGCTAGCTTGTTGATTAATTCTTCCTCGCTAAGATCTAACAACATAGCTCTTACCTCGTTTGAGTAGTTGTAATAGCTTTGCTCGAATTGCTGGATAAGTCGTTCTTTCATCTTTTACTTTCAGCTCCTTCCGAAAATTTAAAAATACGGTCTTTGTCTCCTCGCATACCTTTTGTTAATCGGTCAACAAATGCGTTGTCATATATTTTCAAAAGTTCAGCTCGTGAGAAATTCGTATTAATAATTGTTTTGTTTCTGCTATCCAAAATATTAAACAGAAATCTGTAAGTCCATTCGTTGACTGGTTTAATATAATTACCTGTACAAGTTTCTTTGCCTAAATCATCTAAAACCAGATAATCACATTCTGTCAGCAACTTTGTAGCAAATTCTTCCGTAAATCGTCCGCCACCATTGAAACTGGCTTGTACACGCTGAATAAGCCTTGCGACTGGCATGAATATAACGCTTTTTGGCTCGTTGTAAATCTTAAACGTATCATTCAATGATTTAGCAATTGCAATCGACAAGTGACTTTTTCCAACGCCTGCGTGCCCTTGCAAAAATGTATTGCCTTCTCCGCCTTTGCCATAGTAGCGAATAGCTCTTTGTGCGAATGATAACGCTTTTTGGTCTTCAAGATTATTAGTCTCAAAATTCTTGATGGTGGCATTTTTTAAATCATCTGGAATGATACTAACTGATTCAAAAGTCGCCCATGTTTTCGCCAGCATTCCATTAATTGTTTGCTGTTCAGCACTTGAACGTTTTAAGCGTTCCAATTCGCTTTTTTGACATTCTAAACACATAGCAATACTGTTGTATTCACCCTCTTGTGTCATACGTCGATAATATGGTTTATTGTGAATCGTACAGACATCTCCAGTATCTAACAGAATCTTATTGGCTATCATGTAATCAAAAGACATCAATTCCATAAACTGCCTCTAAAATCCAAAATCTGGGTCAACGACATTGTGTAAATCTTCTGCATTACTTTTTGAATAGCGCTTATTTTTTGAAAGTTCGTGTTGCTTTCTGTCTAGCTCAACTTTTTCAAGAGTATCAATACCAGCTTTGACATAACGTCTCAAGATTGTATTAATATATTTAAAGTTGATTTTATTTTCGAGTACAGCTTCTTTTAAAGCTTCATTAATAACTTCTGGCGGTAATCCATCATTAATCCATTCGTTGATATCCACGATTTCAAATGGTGTTAAAAATCTTCCAAAACATTGATGTAGGTTGTCAAATAATTCTGCTTTTGTCATTTTTTATTTTTTCACCTCGCTAGTAGTAGCAGTAGTTTATTTATAATTAGTATTTATTTAATATTAGTAATTATTGTTAGTTAGTATTTATTAGTTCGCAAAATACAGATTTGTAAAATACAGATTTGTAAAATACAGATTTGTAAAATGCGGAAATGTAAATCAATTAACTAACTCTTTATCAAGTTGTTTTTTAAGTTGCTCAAACATTTCATCGCTAATTTTTCTATCAGCGCAAAATCTAAAAGCTGTAACTCCTTTACCACGCCCAAGAGATTTTTTGTAGGTTCGTATATAGCCAGATTTTTCAAGCTTCTTGATTTCTCTGTAAATACTATCTTCACTATCTTTTGAACGTTTAGCGAGTTCTGTCGGGAATACTCTCCAATCCTCTCTGTTACTTAGAATGGTAAGCAGTAAGCCTTTCGATTTTAGTGACAATTCTTTATCTTGTATAAACTCGTTACTAACAGCTGTATAACTTGATGTTGTGTTTTTGAAAGATGTATTGCATTAATTTTCTTCCTCCTCGATAAGATTCTTTGCTGTCTCGATTATCAAGAGAGCTGTCCCAAGTCCAGATTTCCACATTCGAATATCTCTGGCGCTCATGCCCTCTTTAAATTGAAAACTAGTATTTCTAATTGCTTTAGCAACTCTATCCAAAATATCGATTTGCTGCTTGTTTTTCATTTGCTTCACTCCATTTTCGGCTATTGTGATAAGCTTGTTCTGTAAATACACTCTTTTTGTAATCTTCACTTTGATAGTAAAGCACTTGTTCTTGCTTACGTCCTAACAATGTCAATGTGATGATTTCAGCAAACGCTAAAACCGCTACTGTGATAATTAAATATGTCATGTTAAATCCTTTCTCTTTTAAGCCTTGTCCAGAAGCTTTAAATTTGATTTTCAAGCCATTTCTTAATAGCTCGCTTAGACCAGCGTTTAGCTGGCAATTCTTTTGGGAAATCGTCTGAATAACGGTATTTCTGAAACGTGCTGTAATCAATACCTAGAAACTTGCATGTTTCTGTGGCGTTCATCAGCTCGTTATATCCGTCGTCCCGTTCGATTTCCAAAAGCTTGTTTAATGTTTCCTTGATTATGCCTTTCAGCCAATCAGAAAATTGTTGCATTACACTATCCATAAGTGCTCCTTTCTGGTATAATGTAAGTAAGTTTTTTGTGTGAGTCACTGATTTTTCAGTGGCTTTTTTTGGTATAATCATCTCGAAAGGAGGTGATTATATGAATTTAAGTTTATTTTTTAAATTTTTGATAGCCGATAAATTAAATAAACCTGTCAAATTAAGAGATAAAAAACTTGTTAAATACGCACTAGAAATGAATTATATTCAATATATCGTTGAAAAATACGATAGTAATTTAAATGCAATTTGCGAAAAAGATTTGTATAGTTTGGAATTTGAAGGTAGAAAAGCGCTCTATACTTTCCAAACTCAATTCATTACATGGTTAATCTCATTGCTTGCTTTATTTATCAGCGTTCTAGCTTACTTAAAAAAATAAACTGTGTATAGCGATAATAATTGCTATAATATCAAGCGTTATAATTATTTTTTGACTGGTTGAAAATTTCATTTTTTATTCACTCCAAACTCAATCATTTTCTGCGTCATATCAGGTGGAAGAATTAAATAAACCGAATTATCAGGAAGTTTTAGAAACTTTGCGTAAGCAATAGCTTGTTCTTTTTCCCTGAACTGTTTGTAAACTCCTATTATTCCGTATCGTATTTTGTCTTCCAAAACGTCTCCTCTCTTATTCTCGCTGTATAAAAATTTCACTTTCGCATTTTGCAATTCCTGAAAACTGGAATTCTTCTAGCTTTTGAACTGCCTCTCGTAGTTCAGAAGCTTTTTTTAGATAATCGTTATAGAGTTTTTCAAACTCTTCTGCATTTTCAATTTCAACCACTAGATGTTTTTTCATATTTATCCCTCTATTCTGTTAATTTAATCTCAACACCATCAGATAAGAAATATGCTTCATTCTTCTTATCTTTAAATTCGTCGTAATTAAATGCTAGAAGCATATCATCGATACTGTCGGCATCGAACAAAAATATTCTTTTAGAGCCTCTTTTATAAAAAACAATTATGTCATGTTTGTGCATTTAGTTATTCTCCTTATAAATTTGAGTAAAGAATAATATCTCTCGAAGTCTTGATTAGCTCAGCAACCGCAGTAATGGCTTCTGGGTCTCTTTTATCTGCTTGATACATTACTTCAATGACGTACTTAGCCATAGCGTTGGACATTGCTTTATGATTAATTTTTGTTTCAGCTTTTTCTTTAGTTGATTTTGCTTGACTAGTGTCAACGCCTAAAAGTCGATTACGCATTTGTGTTTTAACACTAGCATCTAACGTCTGCGATAAAGTATTTGATAACTTTTCACTTCCAAGTAAAATTAAAGATGATTTTGTTGTTTTTCCACTATATGGATAACGTTTTGGTTTCATGTTTGCCCCTTTCTAACCTGCTGATAAATGTTTATTGCGGTAAAACCGCAACTTTGGGTAAAAAAATAATATCATCTAAATTAGTATTGAATGTCGTTGCTATGCGATAAGCCATGCTAATCGACGGTTCTGTCTGACAACGTTCCCAATGTCCCCATGTATCAGCAGACACTCCTACGAGTTTTGCAGCTTCTTTTTGATTTAATCCATTAGAAACGCGCAATATTTTCAATGTCATTTTTTGCATATTCTCACCCCTTTCTAAAATGGTATAATTGAAATAAAAATATTAATATCAAGGAAGGTTTTATATGATTATTTACTACGCTATATTGGTCACAGTGATCATTATTTGTTGTTATATTGAGTATGCTGATAAGAGAGATGATGCTAAGGCAGCCGTTGAACTCAAACAGACATTTGAAGAATGGTATAAGAGCAAAACTAAATCTCCAAGACCAAGTAATGCAGTTTTTGCAGAACTTTATAAAAAACGCTACAAATCAGAAACTTCCCCAAAGACTGTTTTTAGAGGAAACAGTGCAATAATTATTAGAAATCAAGTTGATGTTGTAGGAAGTTTCCCAAGTACTAATTCCTTGGTTATTCAAGAAGAATTTATGCTTCTTGATAACATGGCTGACTACTATGTTCTTCAATTTGAAAAAATTAAATCAATCAAATATTTTATTAAATTTATCGTCTCTATTCCATTACAATTTTTAAAATATATTGGTATAGATAATGAAAAACAATACAGCAAACTCATTCAAATATTGTTTTGGATTCTCTCTTTATTCGTTCCAGTATTACAAGAACTATTTACTCGATTTTTCTCTACTTTTTTGAAATTTAAGTAATGTGTAATCGACAAACCAATCACGAATGCCATAAATAAAAATAATGGTCAATATAAATTTAACAATTAACCAACACCATCCTTTGGTGAAAAAATAGATTATTAACAAAAATAAGAGCCATATAAACAGACACGCTGAATAGAAAGCTAAATCATTAATTTTATCTTGCATATCTAATTCACCACCTCAGTTGAAATTTCAAGCTCAATTGCATTAAGTCGTTGAATTGCTTCTTGTAATTCTTCGGCTTTTTTTGTTACTTCTCTCAATGCATTAAGAAGTTCAGGAATATTTGTAACTTCTACGTTTACGCTCAAATTAGCCATTAGCTGTACCTCCTGTTTTTGTTAAGGTCTATCTCAACCTTACGAGTATATTATAATGCGGTTTAACCGCAATGTCAAGAACTTTTTGCGTTTTTTCCGTATTTTTTTATTTTTTTCTTTACTTTTTTGCGTTTTTAACGTAACATATTAAGTGAGAAAGGGGTGAGCAAATGACCGAAACAAATGTTAAAAACAAGGAGATTTTTTCTAAAAACCTTGATTATTATATGAAAAAGAAAGGCGTAGACAGAAATACTCTATGCGCCGATTTAAATTTAAAATATACTACAGTTAGAGATTGGCTAAAAGGTATCACCTATCCAAGAATTGGTAAAATAGAACTTTTAGCAAATTATTTTAATGTGAATAAGTCTGATTTAATTGAAGATAAATCTAATAAGATAACCACTATCTCTCCAAAGATTAATTTTGACCCTCGCCAAGCGATTTTACTATCTAACTATAATAAGTTAAATGACAATCGTAAAAATAAGCTTGTACAAACGTCCGAAAAGCTTTTATCCGAGGAGCAGGGTAAAGTTATCGATATTCAAGAGAAGCGTGCTGAGTACGATACAAGAAAACGTGTGCCACGGCAAGTTCCGGGGAGAGTTTCTGCAGGTACTGGCTACTGGCAAGATGATGATTATGATTCAATGGTGGACTTCTACGCGGATGAAATACCAGATGACGATAAATACGACACAATAGCTATTGTTGTCGGTCACTCAATGGAACCCAAAATCAAAAATGGTGATTTTCTTTTCATTAAATTAACAAATCAAGTTGATTTAAATAAAATCGGTATTTTTAAAGTTGATGGCGAAAACTACGTCAAAAAACTAAAAAGTGACCGTCTGGAGTCACTTAACAAAGATTATGATGATATTCAACTTTCCGAAAAAAATGATATTCGTACAATTGGAGAAGTTGTTGATATCTACAGAGAAGGTTAATTATGAAAGTAGGTCCTCGTAAACCAAGTTTGAAACGAAGTGTTAAAGCAAGAACGACTGGCAAGGTTAAGAACCAAGCTCGTTCTGCTATTAACCCCGTTTATGGCAAGAAAGGTATGGGGTGGGTTAACAACCCGAAAAAAGCTGCTTACAATAAAGTATATAATAAAACAACTTTTAGTGTTTTTGATTTAATCGACGAAAACACTATCGGTTGTGGCTGTGGCTTTATTGTTTTTATTATATTTATTTTTGTAATGAGATTTTTATATCATGCTTTAGATTTTTTATTTTGATACTACGTGCAAAAGACTGAATCACGTTAAAAGCTGATAGGAGAATTATTCTAATGAAAAAAGTTGGATTATTAGGATTGACTTTATTATCTGTCGTGGCACTTAGTGCATGCGCATCAAATTCAACAAGCTCTAAAAATTCAGATTCAAGCGCTTCTCAGAGTACCACTACATCATCAAGTAAAACTGTTGTAAATACTGAATTACGTAATAAATTTGATGCTATCACAGTCGGAGATATTATTAACTCTGGAGAAGGCGGAAGTACAATTGATGAAGTAAAATCTTCGTTAGGAGAACCAAGTTCGACAACTACAAGCGACGATGGTGGTATTACTACAGATACTTTAAATTGGTATGATGGCGAGACCTCAATTTCAATTAGTTTTGCTAATAACAGAGTAGTAAATAAAGCAATTACTGGATTTCTTTTTGACCGCGATGACACTATAACTCTTAGCGATTTCAATAACTTGCAAACTGGAACAAGTTATAATGACGTGTATACATCTTGGGGTGAACCAGATGGATATTCCGAATCCTTAATTATGGGGAGTAAATCGGTTTCGGCATATTGGTATTCAAATATAAAAGGGGAAGATTCAACAGCTAACATCTTCTTAATGTTTACAGATGATTCTTTATCTACTAAAAGTCAAACAGGATTAACTGATTAATAAACAAAAATTCCCCATGTTCACCGTCGCCAAACTTTGAACATGGGGAAAGGAAGTATAAGAAATAGCCATTAAATGGGCACTTTTCTTGTATCCTATTTTATCATTTTAAGGGGGTGATTGTCAAAAATCTCTAAGTTAAAAAGCCTTGTCCAGAAGCTCTTTTTTAACAAAGGAGAAAAACATGAAACGCAACAAAACAAAATATCCAAGCATTTTTACATACGAAACTAAAAAAGGTAAACGCTACTACGTTCGCCGAAAATTTAAGTTACATGGTAAACAAACAGAAGCAAGCGCTAGTGGTTTGAAAACTCTTGCAGAAGCCAGACAAGCACTTGCCGAAATCGAAAACAAAATCGCAAATGGTGACTATGACCCACGCAAAAATATGACTGTGGACGATTACTGGCAGATATACAGCGATAATCGTATCAAAACTGGGCGTTGGGCGCCAGATACGATAGCTACAAAGATGAGTTGGTACAAATATCATTTCCACAAACAATTTGGCAGGACATTGTTAAAAGATATTAAACGTACGAAATATGAAGCATACGTATCTAGTATGTTAAAGAACTATTCAAGAACTAGCGTTATTCAAATCAGTGCTCTTTTTGAATCTATGCTGACTGACGCTGTGATAAACGACTACATAGATAAAAACCCTATTTTAAGAATTTACATCGGAAAAAGCGACATTCCTGCAAAAAAGAAACGGCTATCTTTAGAGGATTTCCGCATTTGGGATAAATGTGCTCGTGAAATCTTAAGCAGTTATGATTATACCATGGTCAGACTTACTTATTTTGGCTTACGTAGAAGCGAGGTTTTAGGGGTTAAATTCGGATCGCTATCATTAGTTGACGGACGTTTTAAAATATTCCTTGACGAAAGTCGGACTAGCAGACGTCCAGAAGGTGGCAGAATGAAAACAAAGACTTCTGAACGTTATGTGTTAGTTGACGAAGAAACAACTGAACTCTTGCAGAAAGCTATGATACTTTCAAGGCAAATCGCCAAGGAAACCAACAGGATTTTAGGTCAAGGTGATTTTATTTTTGTTGATACAGGAATGAAAATAAAAAATCACAAAGGAAATCCGATAGGTTATTCTCATATCGCTTACGCTTTTAGAAAAGTAAGTGACAAAACAAATATCTATGTTACACCTCACACGATGAGACATTTCTTTGCTACTCAAGGACAAATCGCTGGTGTTCCTGTCGAACACATGGCAGCTGCATTAGGACATTCAACATCTTATATGACACAAAAATACACACACATCAAAGACGAAGTAGCTAGCGAGGTAACTGATTCTTTCTTGCGTGCCATCAAATAAAATTTCCCACTTTTGTTCCCACCGAAAAACCAAAAAATACCCTAAAATATCTAAAAAATATCACACTAATATAATAAAACCCTTTTAAAATAGGCTTTATTTCAAGGTTTTGTTAGGCTTATCAAAAAGACCTGTATTACTCTTTAAAATATGAAAAAACAAGCGTTTTCAAGGCGCTTGTTTTTCTGTTTTTATATTTCATTTAGCTCACCAACCAACCCCAGAAAAATGGGAGGGCAAAGGCAATTAAGCCACAAATCACAAAGAGGGCTTCCAGCCATTTTTGAGGGATAGTCGTTGATTTAATCCAAAGAAGAATGGCAAACAGCCACGAAACTGCAAATAATAGCCAATAATACCATGCAAGGGACATCTTAATCGTTCCTTTCTACCTTAATGATTTTCGGATGTTTCTGTTGGTCGTGCAGACGTTTAGCCAATTGACGGCGAGCAATGACAAGCAAGCCAATCATACTAACTTCGTAAGTGACAAAGAAAATGATAAAACAATGCAAGAAAAATTCCTCTGGTAAAACCCAGATAATTGGGTCTGTGGCTGGGTTGAACAGCCATGTTGAATCACCAGGGAAAAGCACTTCATGAAATAGCGTAAAAAATTGGTCAAAGCCAATCAGCAATCCTGCTACTGCAATTAGCACAGGCAAAATAGCTGCCAAAGTAAACGCTCTTCGATGTAGAAAAAGTGATTTTTCAGCTCTGCTAATTTTCCAAAAACGCCAAGACGGATACAGCAGCACCACAAAAACAGCTTGCGCTAAGTGAAATAAATGCTTAACGTCACGAAAATGCTTGAGCCCGTCTATTGATGACGGGAAATCTGGCATAGAAAGGGTGTTCGAAAGTGGATTGGTCAGATAGGTCATCAGAATATTAAAGTTTTTCAAGAGGTCGTCTTTGGTAATCGTGACCTGAAGGGTTAGTTTGAGCCAATCAACTTCCAAAGGGTAAATCAGCCAAGCACCATAAATAGCTACCAAGACAGCTAGAGCAAGGAGCCAGAGCCAAGTACTAAACGTCCAAAGTTTATTTTTCATCAAAATTCCATTCATCTAAGCTAGCAAGGACATGGTCAGGTTTCACTGGAAGGGTAGGCACTTCTTCTGGTTTGGTGAAACCAGTCGTCACAAGCAAAGTAGCAATATCATTTTGAATTCCTGCCATAATATCTGTTAAATAATTATCACCAACCATGATAGCTTCTTCACGTTTAACTCCCAGAACATCCAAAGCTTTATTCATGATAATCGCATTTGGTTTGCCAATAAAGACTGGCTGCACACGTGTTGCAGTCTCCAAGAGTTTATTAATCGAACCAGCCCCTGGCATTAACCCACGCTCCGTTGGGATATTCAAATCAGGATTCGTTCCAATAAAGACTGCTCCTTTTTGAATGGCAAGCGTTGCAATGGCAAGCATTTCATAAGTTAGTTGCGTATCTAGTCCGACAACCACATATGCTGGATTTTCAGTATCTTCAACATAGCCAGCCTCAGCAATAGCTGTTTTCAAACCCGTTTCACCAATCACATAAACTGTTTTTCCACGATTCATGTCATTCATGTAATCAATCGTCGCCATTGTTGCTGTATAAATCGTTTCAAGCGGTGTATGCACATTGAATTGTGTCGCAAGCATTTCTTGAACTTTTTCTGGTGTGCGTGTCGTATTATTCGTCACCAAAACATAAGGAATATTGCGTTCTTGCAGACGTTGAATAAAACGTTCCCCAGCAGGAATACGATTTTTCCCTTTGTAAATTGTTCCATCTAAATCAATCAAATAGCCTTTATAAGTCATTCTTTCCTCCATTTTTACAACACCAAAAAGACTTTCTAGCTAAAAATTCTCTGACTATCCTTAGTCAATTAGTGTTTTCCAATTCTCATCGTGATAAGCAGTAAAGCACATCGCAATCTGCTCTTTCGTTGTCTTAGATTCAGCAAGATCAGGCAGGTTGTCACACGCAAAATACCCACTTGCTATCGTTTCTAAATTTTTTGTAAACTGCCCACCTTTGGCATGGCATAATGAAAAAATCTTACAAATCTTGTGAGCAGAAACTGGTTGATTGTGTTTTTCACGGTCTTGAATAGCAATCACGCGCTCCAATTGCACATCAAGTCCAGCTTCTTCTTTCACCTCTTTAAGCGTGTTTTCCGCCACAGATTGGTCAACATCACACCAACCACCTGGCAGCGCCCACTTTCCATTAGCTTCTTGCACTAGTAAAATCTTGTCATCTTGAAAAATAGCTGCGCGTGTATCAATTTTTGGTGTTTGATAGCCCGTTTCGTTAGCAAACAAATCAGCTACTTTCTGAGCTGGTAACTGCGATAATTCAGCCATCATTGCAACTGAAATCTCTCGAATTTCCTCAAAACGTTCAATATCATACTTATCGCGACCATAAGCTAGCCCTGCTTGTGCTAAGGATTGCAAGCGAACAAGCCAATCAACCCATTTCTTATCATCAACAGTCATTATTTTTCCTTCCACTCGATGCGAGCTTGTGCATGAACAACACCTTGGGTAACAATTTCATGTTTTGTTATCAAACCATCTGTTTCAACACGTGATTTAATATCATGCCCATAATGGACTTCTTTCACGTATTTGAGATTAATGCAGTGCGGAATGTGTTCCTCTAAAAACGCCACGTCCAACACATCATACATCCATTCAAGGTATTTGCTATTGTTAACATGACCATTCAAATCAAGGTCAAAAAAGCGAACGTGATAGGTTGTTTCTTCTGGAATTTCCAAGCTTTCGTAACGAGGACCACGATCGATTTTTTTAATCTTTTCAACGTCATAAACGTCAACAATTTCATCAATAACAGGGTGAACCTTTCTGCTATCATAATCCATGAGGACAAAAGTCGAATGAATCGTCATGATTTTATCACCAGATTCACCATAAACATTGAAATCACGGTAACAAAAGAGCTTATTATAAGCCGTAGGTACCGTTTCAATCACGATATTTTCAGTATATTTTGGCAAACGCTCGATTTCAATCGCATACTCTGTGATAATCCAAACAAGATTGTACGTTTGATAAATATAATCATCACTCATCCCCAGACTAAGTGACTGTTTCCCTGAAACTTGCAACACTAACGATAAAAGTTGCGGCAATTTCATGTTGTGATTAATGTCACTTTCGTAAAAAGGTACTTGATAATTTTCTTGATAACTTAATCCCATGTCATTACTCCAATATAAATCTCTCTGCTACCGTGTCTCCTAAAAAGAGACCTTTTTTAGTCATTCGAACCACCTCATCATCTGGCACCAAAAGCCCATGCTGACAAAGTTCTGTCACGATCTGACCATAACGTTCTTCAAAAGACACGCCAAACTTTTCTTCAAATTTTGCAATGGAAACGCCAGATTTCTTACGCAAGCCCAAGAAAAGTTCTTCTTCCATCATTTCGTCCTTAGTCAAGACCTCCTCTGACAACCTAGCATTTCCTTCAGAAACAGCCTTTAAATAATGTTGAATCGGCCCACGGTTACGATAACGAACACCGTTTAAATACCCAGACGCCCCAGCACCGACACCATAATATTCTGCATTATCCCAGTACATCAAATTATGACGACTTTCAAAACCTGGCTTGGTAAAATTAGAAATTTCATAATGCTCAAAGCCATTAGCTTCCAATTCAGCAATAATGTACTCAAACATTTCCGCCTCAAGGTCTTCTTGGGGCAAATTCAATTTTCCACGACGCATTTTATTCATGAAAACCGTGTGATGTTCTAAAATCAAACTATACAAACTCAAATGAGGAATATCCAGCGCTATCGCCTTAGCAACATTTTCCTTAACATCCTCCATTGTCTGACCAGGAAGCGCATAAATTAAATCAATCGAAATATTGTCAAAGCCTGCTGTTTTCAAATGGTCAATCGTCGAATAAATTTGCGCTTCATTGTGGCTACGCCCAATTCTCTTTAATTGCTTATCATTAAAAGTCTGAACACCAAGCGACACACGATTAACAGCAGATTTCTTCAACACTTCAATCTTGTCATCCGTCAAATCCCCAGGGTTTGCTTCAATAGTAAATTCTTCTAATACGCTCAAATCTAAATGCTTTGTCAAGTTCGTCAGCAAATAATCCAATTGCTGCGCGGTAATTGAGGTTGGCGTTCCACCTCCGATATATAAGGTCCGCAATTGTTCAATATCATAACTCTCAAATTCACGAATAAGAGCCTGCAAATAATCGTCAACAGGCTGATTTTTGATAAATACTTTTGAAAAATCACAATAATAACAAATCTGCGTACAAAATGGTATATGGACATAAGCTGATGTTGGTTTTGTTAACATGACGCTATTATAACATTTTTACGAAGGATAACCAATGACTTTATTACGAAAGAAAAGGAGCAGGCAAAACGCATTTCCCATACTCCTCTTTTTATGAAAATGATTTTAGTCAATACCGATTTCTTTACGAACAACGTCAGCAATGGTATCCACGTAATAGCTTACTTCTTCATCCGTTGGTGCTTCTGCCATGACACGAAGAAGCGGTTCAGTACCACTTGGACGCACTAAAATACGACCATTGCCATTCATTTCAGCTTCCATTTTGCTGATAATATCAGCGATAGCTGGTACTTCCATGGCTTTGCTCTTCATGCTATTTTCAACACGAATATTCACTAATTTTTGTGGGTAAATAGTAACTTCGGAAGCTAATTCAGAAAGTGATTTGCCAGTTTCTTTCATCACTTTTGCCAATTGAATAGCCGTTAACTGACCATCACCTGTTGTGTTATAGTCCATGATGATAACATGACCTGATTGTTCACCACCAAGGTTGTAACCAGATTTACGCATTTCTTCAACAACGTAACGGTCACCAACTGCTGTAATCGCTTTGTTAATCCCTTCACGGTCAAGCGCCTTGTGGAAACCAAGGTTTGACATAACCGTTGTAACAATAGTGTTGTGAGCTAATTGTCCACGTTCTGATAAATATTTGCCGATAATGTACATGACTTTATCACCGTCAACAATGTCGCCATTTTCATCAACAGCAATCAAACGGTCGCTATCACCGTCGAATGCCAAACCAACTGCTGCGCCAGATTCTTTAACCAATTCTTGCAATTGTTCTGGATGAGTTGACCCAACGCCATCATTGATGTTAAGACCGTCTGGCTTTTCACCGATAACAGTAATATCAGCATCCAAATCCAAGAAAACATCACGCGCTGATACAGAAGCAGCTCCGTTAGCGGTATCAAGGGCAACTTTCATCCCTTCCAAGCTAACACCTGTTGAAACAAGAAATTTTTCGTATTTACGAAGTCCTTCTGGATAGTCAACTAATGTTCCTAAACCTTCAGCTGAAGGACGTGGAAGCGTATCTTCTGGAGCGTCAAGTAATGCTTCGATTTCGTCTTCTTGGTCATCAGCCAATTTAAAACCATCGCCACCAAAGAATTTAATCCCATTATCCAATGCAGGATTGTGACTAGCTGAAATCATGACACCGGCGCTCGCTTTTTCTGTACGAACTAGGTAAGATACCCCTGGAGTTGCTAAAACACCAAGTTTGTAAACTTCAATCCCAACAGAAAGAAGCCCAGCAACCAAGGCAGATTCTAACAATTCTCCTGAAATACGTGTGTCACGTGCCACAAATACTTTTGGACGTCCTGTTTCATGCTGACTAAGAACATAGCCACCAAAACGTCCCAATTTAAACGCCAATTCAGGTGTCAATTCGACATTTGCTTCTCCACGAACACCATCTGTACCAAAATATTTTCCCATTATTCTACTAGCGAAAAATCGCTTCCTCCATTACTAAATTCATTTCCTAAGATAATCTAAAATAATAGTTGCATTATAAAAACCACATTTTCATCTTAAATTATCATTAATTCATTAATATATAGTCTTTGCTATTATCTATTATTTTTTCGTTACTGTCAACTGAACAGTCACAACAGAAGGGTCAACAGTCACATTATTTGCTGATAAATTCACGCTGACACTTGTGTCTTTTGTAACATTAGCAATATCAACATTAGCAACAACTTCATCCACCGCATCCAAAGCATCCTGACTACCAGAAATCGTTACTTGGCTTTGGCTTAATTTGTATGAAATGTCAGAGATTTTATCACTCATCTCTCCTGTTGTTTTCACAGTTACTGGAACTGTTTTTGTCAATTTTTTCACGGTCACTTCTAATTTGGCTTTCGAAGGGTTAATAGCACTAGCTAAGATTGTGCCGTCTGCTGCCACAGCCTGCAAGGCTACGCGTCCACTGTAATTACTGTCCAACACTTCTGTTTCTGGCAATTTAGCAACCACATGGTCAATTTGGTCAATAATTGATTCCGAACTCGTGACTTCAACTTCAGAAATATTTGTCGAAACTTTTTTCAACTCATAGCCAGTAGCCAATTGACTGGAATCTACTTCACCTTGAACTTCAAATGTCTTTGTTTTCTTTTTACCGATTGTTACTGAAATACTACTTGGTGAGGTTGTCGCCGTAACTCCTGATGGCAAATCCGTCACTTGCAAAGGAACCGTCTGTGTCCCCTCACCCAAGTTTGTCAAATCAGCTACTACCTTAAAACTTCTTGTATCATTATTAATCTCAGAATCCAGTTTGACACGATTAATCGATGTCAGATAAACCTCTGTTTCATAAGAATAACCACTAATAAAATACTTATCAGTATCATATTTAATATCAATGGGAACATTCTCCAAAGTATGGGTATAAGTTTCTGTTGCCCCCGATACTTGCGAGCCTGTCCGTGTGTAATTACTTGATGTGGCTGTTAAAAATAAGAGAATGGAAAAGACAATAGATACAATAACCAACCAAAATTGACTATTGAAAAATTTCTTCATTGTTTCTTCCTCCAAATCTTATGATACCAGTGTTCTTCTTCCTCTACTTCTGTGATTAATTGTGTTCGAAGAATAGCTTCAAAGTTTTCTTTGGTCAAATCGTGTAAGAATTCACCTTTTGACGTAATTGAAATACCACCTGTTTCTTCTGAAACAACAATCGTTAAGGCATCAGAATTCTCTGACAGACCAATCGCTGCGCGGTGACGTGTCCCAAATTCTTTTGAAATCGCCATTGATTCTGACAAAGGAAGATAAGAACAAGCCGTCGCAATTTTATTGCCTCTGATAATGACAGCACCGTCATGCAAAGGCGTATTTGGAATGAAAATATTAATCAATAACTGACTTGAAATATCCGCGTCCAAAGGAATCCCTGTTGAAATATATTCCTGCAAAGTTTGCGTGCGTTCAATTGAGATTAAAGCCCCAATCTTACGCGGACTCATGTAAGCCACCGATTTCACCAGTGCTTCAACCAACTTTTCCTCGTCACTCACTTGCTGTGTTTGTAGGAAAACTTGTGTTGAACGGCCAAATTTCTCAAGACCAGAACGAATTTCAGGAGCAAAGATAACCACACCCGCAATAACACCATAAGTGATGACTTGATTCATCAAGTAAGTAATCGTCGTAAAGCCAATCCATTCAGCTACAAACTTTAGTAAAATGAAGAACACGACCCCTTGAATCAAGGACATGATTTTCGTACCCGCAAGGGCTTTGATTAAACGATAAATAAAATACGCAACAATTAAAATATCCAAAATGTGAACGACAATTGTCCATGGGTTTTCAACTAAAGTTGCCCAAAATTTAGCATCAATAGCCGTAAAATTACTCATACATGCATCTCTTTTCTCTAACTAATTAAAACTACCTTTCTATTATACCACGTTTAAAACAGATTTTCTTTATTAGAATATATCTTTTTGTGGTACAATATTTCTATGAAAGTAAACACACTTATGGGAATCACGGCTGGGAAGTCAGCTCACTTTGTCCTTTCAAAAATGGGACGTGGCTCAACCTTGCCTGGAAAAATCGCCCTCAAATTCGACAAAGATATTTTAGACACTATCGCTAAAGATTATGAAATCGTTGTGGTAACAGGAACAAACGGTAAAACTTTGACCACTGCTCTTACAGTTGGGATTTTACGTGAAGCTTTTGGTGAAATCGTCACAAATCCAAGCGGTGCCAATATGATTACTGGGATTACTTCAACTTTCTTGACAGCCAAAAAAGCCAAATCTGGTAAAAAAATTGCCGTGCTTGAAATCGACGAAGCTAGTCTGCCAAAAATCACAGAATACATCACACCAAGTCTCTTTGTATTCACCAATATTTTCCGTGACCAAATGGACCGTTACGGTGAAATTTACACCACTTACCAAATGATTTTAGACGGTGCTGCCAAAGCTCCAACAGCAACAATCTTAGCCAACGGAGACAGCCCACTTTTCAATTCTACAAACGTGGTAAATCCTGTTAAATATTATGGCTTTGACACTGAAAAACACACTCCAGAACTCGCACACTATAATACCGAAGGAATTTTGTGTCCACAATGTCAGCAAATTCTAAAATACAAATTGAACACCTATGCAAACCTTGGTGATTATGTCTGTGACAATTGTGGTTTCCACCGTCCAAAACTCGATTATGCCTTGACAGAATTGACGAAAATCACCAATACAACTTCTGAATTTGTCATTGACGGTCAAGATTACAAAATCAACGTCGGTGGTCTCTATAACATTTATAACGCTCTTGCTGCGGTGTCTGTTGCTGAATTTTTCGGAGTTGCTCCTGAAAAAATTAAAGCTGGTTTTGATAAGAGTCGCGCCGTCTTTGGACGCCAAGAAACCTTTAAAATCGGTGATAAATCTTGTACTTTGGTTCTCATTAAAAACCCAGTTGGCGCTAGTCAAGCACTTGATATGATTAAATTAGCCCCTTATCCATTTACACTTTCTGTCCTACTCAATGCCAATTACGCTGACGGAATTGATACCAGTTGGATTTGGGATGCTAACTTCGAGGCTGTTTTAGATATGGATATTCCTCAAGCATTTGCAGGCGGTGTTCGTCATTCTGAAATTGCTCGTCGTTTGCGTGTGACAGGCTACGATGAAAACAACATCACCGAAGCCGAAAGTCTCGAGGATATTATGGCATTAATTGAATCACAAACAACTGAGCACGCCTATATCCTTGCAACTTATACCGCCATGTTACAATTCCGAGAAATTCTAGCTAGTCGCCATGCCGTTGGAAAGGAGATGAATTAAAATGACTTACACTTCGCTACAATCTCCTAACACAAAAGATTACAACTATGAGTTAAACGTTGCCCACCTTTACGGCAATCTGATGAATACCTACGGTGACAATGGTAATATCCTCATGATGAAATATGTCGGTGAAAAGCTTGGAGCTAAAATGACCTTTGACATTGTTTCATTAGGAGATACCTTTGATGCTGACTACTACGATATGGTTTTCTTTGGTGGTGGTCAAGACTATGAACAAACTATTGTCGCCAAAGACCTTCCACGTAAGAAAGAAGCCATTGCTGATTTCATCAACAAAGACAAAGTCATTCTAGCTATCTGTGGTGGTTTCCAACTCCTTGGTCAATACTATGTTCAAGCCAATGGTGAAAAAATCAATGGTATTGGTGTTATGGGACATTACACCCTCAACCAAGAAAATAATCGTTTCATCGGAGATATAAAAATCCATAACGATGAATTTAACGAAACTTACTATGGTTTTGAAAATCACCAAGGTCGAACATTCTTGTCTGATGACGAAAAACCACTTGGTATCTGCGTTTACGGAAATGGTAACAACAAAGAGGACGGCACTGAAGGTGTTCATTATAAAAATGTCTATGGCAGCTACTTCCACGGACCTATCCTCTCACGTAATGCCAACCTTGCTTACCGCCTAGTGACAACAGCTCTAAAAAATAAATACGGTTCTAGTATTACACTACCAAGTTACGATGACATTCTTTCAAAAGAAGTCACCGAAGAGTATGCCGATACTAAAAGTAAAGCTGAATTTGAAAAATAACCTTAAAAGGATTGCAGTTTATCGCAGTCCTTTTTCTTTGTAGCCAAGCTTCCTAATTACCATAACAAAGTCACTTTAATCAAAAATTAAGCACTTTAAAATAGAGATTATTAAGCATTTCTAGCCATATTAAAAATTAGCACAAGACTTAACTGCCCCTTTTTTGCCCCTTAAACACAAAAAAAGAGCCTATTTGAAATAGATAGGCTCTCAAAACGTTGATATATCAACGATTATTTTTTCAAGTTGTAGAATGATTTCAATCCACGGTATTCAGCTACTTCACCAAGTTGGTCTTCGATACGAAGCAATTGGTTGTATTTAGCGATACGGTCAGTACGTGAAAGTGAACCAGTTTTAATTTGACCAGCGTTAGTTGCAACTGCGATGTCAGCGATTGTTGAATCTTCAGTTTCACCTGAACGGTGTGATACAACGGCAGTGTAACCAGCTTCTTTAGCCATTTCGATAGCTTCGAATGTTTCAGTCAAAGTACCGATTTGGTTAACTTTGATAAGGATTGAGTTAGCAGCTTCTTCTTTGATACCACGTTCAAGGTATGAAGTGTTAGTTACGAAGAAGTCATCACCGACCAATTGAACACGTTTACCAAGACGTTTAGTAAGTTCTTTCCATCCGTCCCAGTCGTTTTCGTCCATTGCATCTTCGATTGTGATGATTGGGTATTTGTTAACCAATTCTTCAATGTAATCGATTTGTTCTGAAGCAGTACGTTTAGCTGCGCCTTCACCTTCGAATTTAGTGTAGTCATAGATTCCGTTATCGTAGAATTCTGATGAAGCACAGTCAAATCCAAGGAATACATCTTCACCTGGTTTGTAACCAGCAGTTTCGATAGCTTTGATGATTGTTTCTACGGCATCTTCAGTTCCGTCAAATTTAGGAGCAAATCCACCTTCGTCACCAACAGCTGTTTCAAGACCACGTTCTTTAAGGATTTTCTTAAGAGTGTGGAAGATTTCAGCACCCCAACGAAGAGCTTCTTTGAATGTAGGTGCACCAGCAGGTAAGATCATGAATTCTTGGAAAGCGATTGGAGCGTCTGAGTGAGAACCACCATTGATGATGTTCATCATTGGAGTTGGAAGAACTTTAGTGTTGAAACCACCAAGGTAGTTGTAAAGTGGAACTTCAAGGTAGTCTGCTGCTGCACGAGCTACGGCAATAGAAACACCAAGGATAGCATTTGCACCGAGTTTACCTTTGTTTGGAGTACCATCAAGAGCGATCATTGCACGGTCAATAGCTTGTTGGTCACGAACATCGAAACCGATGATTGCTTCAGCGATGATGTTGTTAACGTTGTCAACAGCTTTTTGAGTACCAAGACCGTTGTAACGAGATTTGTCTCCGTCACGAAGTTCAACTGCTTCGTGTTCACCAGTAGAAGCTCCAGAAGGAACCATACCACGTCCGAATGCACCTGATTCAGTGTAAACTTCTACTTCAAGTGTTGGGTTACCGCGTGAGTCAAGGACTTCGCGAGCGTAAACATCAGTAATAATTGACATTATGTTACTCTCCTTATGAGTTTTTAATATTTTTACACTAAAATAATACCATAATATCGCCACTTAGGCAAATAAAAACGAGAAATTTTGAAAAACCAATTTAACTTTCATGCCTTTTTTCAAAATACTTTATGCGCTTACGGCTGAGAAATGACAGTTTAGTAAATTTAACTTATAATGAAGTTAAGAAATAATCGAGGTTAAATAGTATGAGTGATTTAGAAAGTAAAGTTTTACATGCTGCTGCAGGGGAGAATCGACTTAATCCTGATGAACAACGACGCTATTTTGGAACATTTGCTGAACGCGTGGTCTTGTCAATACTGCTTGATGACAGTCGTTTGGAAGATACTAAAGCACGTTTCGAGGACATTTTAAAACATTTAGCGAGTGATTATGACATGTTATTTGTCAAAATTTCACCAAAATTGGCGGTCGCCGACCAATGTTACTATATGAAAATAGCGCAAAATCTTGAAATTCAAGCAACAATCGTTGATGAAAAAAATGCGCATTCACCTTATGGGATTATCGTTCATTCGAATCAAGCTGAAAATGTTGACAATCCACTGTTAGCAGTGCGTTTTCCACAAACACATGACAAACCAAAAGAAGTCCCTAAAAAGGGCTTCTGGTCAAAATTATTCAATAAAGATTAACGTTTGGTAAAGGCTAGTAGATTGCCAATATTTTGGGCGGTGCGTTCTAGATTTTGAGGAGCCTGCGCTAGCGTATTTTCCAAAGAATCGACGTCTGATATAATCGGAAAAGCTGCTTGAATATTAGCAACTGGAAAGTCTGGCAAATCATCTTTTAAGCTACCGCAAATGGCAATGACTAATTTGCCTCTTGGCGTACGACTAGCAACGCCAACAGGGGCTTTCCCAGACAAACTTTGTTTATCCATGCGTCCCTCACCAACAATGACGACATCCGCAACTTGGACTCGACGGTCAAAGTTG